>OGEO01000035.1_pt1 | contig 154158 bp, 130 predicted proteins | sample 1570661 | NCBI WGS metagenome assembly OGEO01 (sample SAMEA2582142, study PRJEB24529) | metagenome | biome: Human gut stool | place: China | collected 2011
CTCTCTGTATCCCCATAAACACTGAAAGAAAGGAGAAATTTCTTATAAAATCTGCCAAAATAAAAGACAGCTCCTACATCTTATCACAGACATAAAAGCTATCTTTCTTAATTTCATATATAATAATCATTCTCTTCTATTCTTTAAAACATTAATCTGGAAAATGATATCCAGCAGCTTCCATATCTTCCTTTAACTGTTCAACTGATATTCCCAGTTTCTGTGCTCCTGCTTCTGGTGTAATCATCCCTGACTGAATAAAATCATATATTGTATACATTCTTCCTCTCTCAATTCCTCTTTCTTCAATCGCTTCACTTAAATTACACATGGAGCTCACCTCACTTTCCAATTCCTTAGACATCTTAATACCATATTCTTTTTCCAGTTTCTGTTTCTTTTCATCAGCTTTTATCTTATCTGATAACAATGTAGACAACATACTTATCAGAACATTCTTTGAATTTATTGTGTTCTGTGAATTAAGGTTTATAAATACAGTTGACATCAGATCATATCTGCCTGTTGCTATCTCATCATCAGTTGCATTATGCGGATATAGTATAGTCGGCTTAATGGAATACTCTACTATTGAATCTGCTACTTTTTTATATGAATGCTTTTTCTCTGGTGCATTCATACATATCCAGACCGAATACACTTTCTTAACTCCATCATAATTATCTGCTGTATATTCAACATCCATCTGCTGTGATATAAGTCTTGCCGGATATACTATACCTCTTGTCACCAAATCATAACCTGGATAAAATGACTTCTGTGCCTCAATATTAATATACATTTTCTGTCTGTAACCATCATTCGTTAGTGCATAAAACAATATGTCAAAATACATCTTTCCTTCACCTGGAATCTTGCTTTCATTCTCAAGAGTACTTACAGCTTCTGGACGGACACTTCGTATTGCCACCTCTGGTTCCCCATCTATCGCTGCTTTAGCATCATCAATAGAATAGTCCTTAAATTCCTTGACTGCATATTTTAATATATATGCCAGAATACCTTTATCTTTCAAAATCTGCCTTACGTGTTCATCGTATTGTATCTTATCTTTGGCAGAATCTATAGTGTTAGATATATATGCCTCTTTTATCTTCATTCTCCCTCCATAATGTACATAGTATACTAAGCTTTACCTCATTATTTTGTTTTTAAGCCGTCCCCTTCGCTTTTGTAAACAGTAATCGTTGTATACTGTTTGCTTTATTATTATACAATAATTATATATATAAATCAACATCTATGTTATCGATATCTTTTTTTATTTACACTTTTTTATTTTCTTATGTATTTCATTTATTACACAAAGTTATTCATATGTTTGATATATAACATAATTCTTTATAATAACCATATACTAAACATTATCGTCAAATTCTTTAGCACATATATACTAAACTTTTCACCTTTTTTACGTCTAAAAATCTCTCTGTATCCCCATAAACACTGAAAGAAAGGAGAAATTTCTTATAAAATCTGCTAAAACAAAAAGACAGCTCCTACATCTTATCACAGACATAAAAGCTATCTTTCTATTATTATCAATCTCTTTCTGCAGAAAACAATATATCACCTTATATAAACCGATGTGCCTATTTTCTCGCCCATATTAACCTTAGTCTCATACCCAGCTACTGTATTTACCAGTATATCATCATCCGGTATGATTGCATCCTTTTTAAATATAAGCACTACTGTTGAACCGCCATATTCAAAATAACCTTTTTCAGCCCCCTTTTTAGTCCTGCACTTTCCCATATTATTGACAATTCTGCCAACCAGGAGGGCTCCAACTTCCATCACTATAACATCTCCAAAGTTTTCTGTCCTATGTACACAATATTCTCTCGTATTTTCCTTGTATATAGGATATACATCATTTGCTATTGGATTGACTGTATGAAATACTCCATTAATATGCCTTTCATGGCTTTTAATCCCATCGTCTATAAAATGAAATCTATGATAATCATCCACACACAGTCTGAATATTCCTATATATCCACCCTCATATTTTTTTGCAAGCTTCCCATCTCTTAAAAGCTCCTTAAGTGTATATATTGTATTCTTTATAAGAAATGATGACTTTTCATCTATAAAATACATACTCAGCCTTGCATCACAAGGACTTATAAGAGAAGTTTTATTCATATCAATTCGTCTGTTCTGTGGCTTTATTTTTCTTGTAAAAAAATCATTGAAGGACAAATAATCCTTATATGTGCTTTTCTCATATAAAGACATATCAATATTATTTGCTTTTATAAACAACGGTATTAACAATCTTGAACTGCGCATATCAAGTATTGTTTTACAAGCTTCTGACAACCATGGTTTTATCAGAAAGGACGTTATAACCCTGCCAGCTTTAGTTTCATACATATATTTTATCAGCTTATCCTGTGCATCATCTTTGCCAACCATCTTTCTATGTCTGTCAACAGCCTGCATACTTTCTTACCTCCCCATCACTTAGCATAATCTACCAAACTACATTTACACCACTATTCATAAACAGTCCAAAATCTATGTCTCACAGCTTTTAACAAAGCCTTTCTGCATTAATCAGCTCATTCTCCACATAAGCCAATGTGTTGTAAACATATATATAACAGCCATAGCAACTACAAACACAAGCACTGACAGCATAAGATTGTTTGGTTTTTTGAATTTAAAGTTTGTTACAAACAATAATGCTGTGATAAACACTACCACCTTCAGTACTATAAGAAACACGTTATCCGGAAATACTGGTCTTAACATATATAATATAGGTAAAATAACCGATATCGATGTAATAGGCATCCCCTGGTAGTACTTTCTGTTTTCAGACGTTTCATTCTGTCTTATCTGTTCCTTAACATTATAAAATGCCAGTCTTATAAGACCAGCCAGTCCATATATCATAAGGCAGACAACCCCGATAACATCTGTTATGCCGATTTTATAGCATATTACGATTGGCAATATACCAAAACATACTATATCGCACAGTGAATCTATCTGTATGCCAAAACATTTTTCTTCATCCGTTCGGTTTTTTTTAGTTCTCGCTATCTTGCCATCAAACATATCACACAAGCCCGATAATGCAAGACACACTATTGCTCTTTTAAAATGCCCATCCATGCACAAAGTTATTCCATACACAGATATCATCATACTTATATATGTAAGTACAACTGTATAATCATAAAAACCAATCATTTGTATTCCTCTTTTTCTATCTATAATCAACGTTAAAGTCATCAGCTCCAACTATTTCTTTCTTAGTAAAGCGCCCTATATATATATGCGCAAACATTGTAAATACTGCACTGACAAAAAGCTCTGTATAAAAGCTTACTGATCTGCTAAGCACCAGACCTGCCGTAATAAGATTACTTCCAAAAACAGGAAGATATATTACCCTGAAAAGTGCCTCACTTATGCCCATACCTCCCGGTAGCGGAAGCATATCGACCGAAAGAGATATAACTGCCTGCAGCATAACAACCGTATACATGCCAGTTCCTTTTAGACCAAACGATCTGTATATAAAATATGTTGTAAAAAAATACGCTGTCCTTTGCAATATAGTAATAACAAATACCTTAACCACAACTAAAACATGCTTCTTTAAATATGCTGCAGTTCTTCTATACACTTCCATGGCATCGTTTAATCTGTCCATCCTTTGATTATCACTCTTCATAATATGAAGCTTTTCAAGCACACGGATAACCACACTACATATGTTAGTTGCTAATCTGTTATTAAAAACCAGAACCAGCATAGCTGCTATACATATTATATTAAGGATTATTCCAAGATAAAACACAAAACGTATTCCATCCAGCCTTTCATTTATAAATGTTCTGTCAAACAGCATAAGCCATACTCCTACAGCTACAAGTACAGCTTTATATGTAATAGTTATAATCATAAGTATAACTGTAGCAAATGGTATAGGAATCCTGTTCCTTTTCATGTAATATACCTGCATAGGCTGTCCGCCCGAAGCAGATGGTGTAATACAGCTAAAGAAAAAACCTGCACATGAATATAAAAAGCAGGTGAATCTACGTGTCCTTATACCAAATGTTCCAAAAAGATAATGTATAATATGGGATTCACCATATATAAATAACACAATAAAAACCACAGACAGTACGACCCATACTGGATCTGCCATCTGCATTTTTGCCCACACCTCTGAAAGACTGTCGCCAGAGCCATGAAACACATAATATATCGTTATCATGAACAGTATAATCAGAAACATACCATTAAATATATTTTTCTTATTTCTCTTCAATACATTTTTCACTTACTTGCTTCCTTTACACCATTCATAATATTGAGCAGAAATCTGTATACTCCTGTCTTGTTAACAACCAGCCAGCACACCTCAGATATTGCAACTGCTGATATGACATCGGCAATAACATGTTGTTTGATCACAAGTGTGGAAATAAATACCATAACAGCTATCACTGCTGCCATATTCTTAAAACTGGCCGGATATTCTTTAATATTTCTCACACCGATATAGCAATTCCAGCTTACAAGACAATGAATCGATGGAAACAGATTATCAGGTGCATCAATCTCATATAAAAACCTCAAAACACATGAAAATATATCTTCTCCTGTGATATCTGGCCTGATATTATAAGTAGGAATAACTACAAATAATACAGCACAACATGTACGTGTTATAATATCAAATGTAACAAATCTTGCACATTCATATCTACCAACACGTACACTTGCTATATAATATATAATCCAGGATATATAACATCCGAAATACACCACAACAAATACAGGAATAACCGGTGTTGCCCTGTCTATAGGAAGTGTCATATCAAAATGCTTCATATCTGCATTAATACACCTTGTTCCCCAGTACACAAGCATATTCCATGAAAAGCATGCAATAAGCGGTATTATGGCATATCCAGATATTATTCTGTTAATGTGATTAAATATTTTTTTAATATTTGTTCTGGCTAAATTTTTCAAATGTTATATACCCTTTAATGTAATTTTCTGTTATTAAACGTTAATCTGTGCTGTAAGACCAAGGTTATCTGCATTTGCATCAAGTATAGGCTTTATAACATCTGCTAAGTACTCTTCTACCTGCTCCCTAGAACGTCCTACATACTTGATAGGGTCAAGCTTAGCCTGAAGCTCTTCTAATGTAACTCCAAACATAGGGTCTGCCGCAATAAGCTCAAGAAGATTATTGTCAAGACCTTCCTCCTTAACTCTCTTTCCAGCAACCATAGAAAGCTCTCTTATTCTTTCATGAAGCTCCTGTCTGTCGCCACCTGCCTTTACAGCATCCATCATAATATTTTCTGTAGCCATAAATGGAAGCTCAGCCATCATATGCTTAATAATAACCTTATCATATACAACAAGTCCATCTACTACATTAAGATAGAGGTCAAGAATACCATCTACTGCAAGGAAGCCTTCTGGTACAGAAAGTCTCTTGTTTGCAGAGTCATCAAGTGTTCTTTCAAACCACTGTGTGCTTGATACAATAGCTGGATTAAGTGCATCACACATAACATAATCAGCAAGTGAAGCCATACGCTCACTTCTCATAGGATTTCTCTTATATGCCATAGCTGATGAACCTATCTGTGACTTTTCAAATGGTTCCTCAACCTCCTTAAGATGCTGTAATAATCTTATATCATTAGAGAACTTGTGTGCTGATGCCGCAATACCAGCAAGGATATTAAGAACTCTTGTATCAACCTTACGTGAGTAAGTCTGTCCTGATACAGGAACGCACTTGTCAAAGCCCATCTTCTCTGCAATCTTTTTATCAATCTGGCGGATTTTGTCCTGGTCACCATTGAAAAGTTCAAGGAAAGATGCCTGTGTTCCAGTTGTTCCCTTACATCCAAGAAGCTTCATTGTTGATAATACATAATCAAGGTCCTCAAGGTCCATAACCAGCTCATTCATCCAGAGTGTGGCTCTTTTTCCTACTGTTGTAGGCTGTGCTGGCTGGAAATGTGTGAAAGCCAGTGTTGGCTGTGCCTTATATTTATCTGCAAACTTAGAAAGCTCATTGATAACATTAACAAGCTTCTTACGTACAAGCTTTAAACCTTCTGTCATAATTATGATATCTGTATTATCTCCTACATAGCAGGATGTTGCTCCAAGGTGAATGATACCCTTAGCCTTAGGGCACTGAAGTCCATAAGCATACACATGTGACATAACATCATGACGAACTTCCTTTTCCCTCTTCTTAGCATCTTCGTAGTTAATATCATCCTGATGTGCCTTAAGCTCATCAATCTGCTCCTGTGTAATAGGAAGTCCTAATTCCGCCTCTGTTTCAGCTAAAGCAATCCATAACTTTCTCCATGTCTTAAACTTCATATCTGGAGAGAAAATGTACTGCATCTCCTTACTTGCATATCTCTCAGCAAGTGGTGTCTGATATCTGTCGTTCATTCCTGCAATCCGCCTTTCTTTAATTGTCCTGATTTTTATAAAGTCAGGTATCATAAACCTTAATACCTGTATATTTATGGCACTTTATTCTAATATAAATGCCTGTGTCAAAATGTATTCTTACTTCAATACACTAAAGCATCATAAAAGCACCATAGTGAGATTGTATCATATATACTCTGTTCATTCAATATTGTGCCTACTAACTTATAGTAAACTTCTCCATAATATGTACCATAGTCTGTACCTGTGCTGCCTGCTCTTCACTTACTGCCGCTGTTTCCTCGGAAGCTGCCGAGTTATTATCTACAATCTCTAACACATGTGAGATATTTTCATCAATCTTGTAAACATTCCTAGCTTCCTGCTGTAAATCATCTGCCATACGACTCATTCTGTCAGTTGCATCCTTTGCTCCCTCCATGACTCCTGCCATATTGGCAACAGCCTCATCTGCGATAGTAATTCCTTTTTCTACTGCCTTTATAGTATTCTCTATAAGCGCCGTTGTTTCACCGGCAGCATTTGTAGACTGCTCTGCAAGATTCTTTACCTGTTCAGCAACAACCGCAAACCCCCTTCCTGCTTCTCCTGCCCTCGCTGCCTCTATTGAAGCATTAAGCGATAATAGATTAGTCTGGCTTGCTATATCCTCAATAGCACCAATTATATTATGTATTTCTTCTGAACACTTGCTTATTTCACTGATAGCTTCCTTTAACTCCTGCATCTTTGTATTGCTGTCATCAAGCACCTTTCCGGCAGCCTGTGATACATGAGCAGTTTCCTTTGCCTCCTCAGTCTTCTGCTCCATGCTCTTTGCCATCTCGTTAATCATATTGGATACATCTGATACTTTACCAGCCTGTACTGTACACCCCTCTGCAAGGTCTATAGCCGCCTTTGCAAGCTGTGAGGAACCAGCATCTATCTCTCCTGCTGCATTCTGTATTGTGTTTAATGCTTCCTTTGTACTTGCTATAATCTGCTCCATTGAATTCTTTATCTCAACGAATTCACCTACATAATCTTCCTTAAGTTCAACCATATAATTGCCGCTGCCCATCTTGGCAAGTACATCTGAAAGCTCACTTATCATCTTTCTGAAGTTATCATTCATAAATAATATAGACTTAACCATATTACCAACCTCAGAATTATCCGGCTGTATATCCAGCTTATTATCAAACTCACCTCTTGCGAGTATCTGCATCTGCTCTGATACCTTAACTATAGGAACTAATAGTTCTCTTCTTGCAAAGTTCATAGCTGCTACAACTTTTCTTACTATCGCTCCAAAAGATACTATCAACGCAAACAGACATATATACTTGATAATATTTATATTTCTCTTATTCTGAGTTCTTCTTGATAAAATATTATTAATACTGGTATCTGTTGCTGTTGTAATCTCCTGTACTGTCTGCTCATATGAATTACCAAACACTGCTTCTGTGGCCTTTTGTGTATTGCCATTCTTGACCTGCTGCATAGCCTCTTCCTCAAGAGGTACAAGACCATCTGAAAGCCCTGATATATGTTCAAGCTGTGACCACTCATCATCAGTCAGGTTACACTTTTTAAGTCCTTCCCATGCTATATCTCTATTCTTATCCTCGTTTAACTCTTTCATATAAGCATTATAATATGTAATATCACCTGTTACAGCATATGACTGCACTGCTGATGTAAGTGTCTTAGAACCTAATCTGTACTGGTTAAGATACTTTGTACAGCTAAGCTGCTTATCCTGAACCATCGAATATTGAATATTACTTGCTATAAACAATAAGAAACATACAACTCCGACTATAACAAATACATATGTCTGCTTCACTATTCTTTTAAGCATTGCTGCCTGTCCGTTTTTAAACTGCACGCCAGCAGTCGCACTTTTCCCGCCTTTAGCACTTGTGTCATTTGGGGACATATTCATGCTGTCCTGCTCATTACCACTCATAATTTTCCTCCGTTACTTCCTGCTATGTAAAATATTCTATGTAATATAAAAGTATTCACAAAGTATATTTTACATATATGCATTAAATATTTTCTGATAGTAACTTACCTCAGAATTAATCTTAAGTGAAAACAATCCCACATATATAATTGTCACACAAAATCATTAATATAATTATATTACCAAAAAACTATAATTACAATACCTAATCTTTCTTAATCTTACCAGACTCCACATTTGGCTTTATAAAATTATTAAATGCATAATCCCATAGCTTTTCTGAACCATCTTTTGTACATTCATTTCTTTTTAAAATCTGGCTTAGGTGAACACCTTTTTCTTCCCAGCTTCTACCCTCTGAAGCATTATTAAGAAGCGTTGGCTGTACATTATCAAGTGTTCTTGCAAATCTTGCCTCTGGAGTCTTTCTCTCCTCGAATTCATCCCACAGACCACGCATATACTCTGCCTGATCATCCGGCAGTAAGCCAAATATCCTGTCAGCCGCAGCCAGCTCACGCTCGCGCTGTGTCTTCTTTGCCTCTTCATCATATGCATAAGTATCTCCGGCATCTATTTCTACAATATCGTGTATAAGAAGCATTGTCATAGTCTTTAAGACATCTATCTTCTCATTAGAATACTCGCTTAACAAAACAGCCATAATAGCCATATGCCATGCGTGTTCCGCATCATTTTCCTTCCTTGAAGCATCTGAAAGATATGTCTGTCTTCCTATAAGCTTTTCCTTATCTATTTCCTCTATAAACTTCATCTGTTTTATAAGTCTGTCTTCTTTACTCTCCATATCAATTGTTCTCCTAAAAACATATACAAATATATGTACTTTTCCTTTCTTAATTTTTATTTATTGCAACTGGTTTTATGGACTTTCTGCATTACTCAATCACAATCATCAAGGTTCTTCCCTATAGATTGCAGTGTTATATAATTGCAAAATGCATTGTCACTTATATGTCGCACATATGTTTATTACCAGCAGGACTATATATGCAATTACAAAATCCCCAATTATTCATACATCGTAGCTATATTTACACATCTTTAACCATATCAAAAAAGGAGGGTTATCCCCTCCTCTTTAATACATCTTTATCAGCCCATCTCTCCACGTATATCAATTGTTGGTGGTTCAATAGGATAGTTACCTGTAAAGCAGGCATCACAGAAGCCTGTCTGATTACATATCATCTCACTAAGCTTGTCTGTTTCAAGGTATCCAAGTGAATCTGCACCGATTTCCTCACATATCTGTTCTACAGTTCTTCCTGATGCAATAAGCTGGTCTTCTGACGGAATATCTGTACCAAAGTAACAAGGATGAAGGAATGCAGGTGAGCTTATTCTTACATGAACTTCTTTAGCTCCTGCCTGTCTTAAAAGGTTAATAATTCTGCTGCTTGTTGTTCCTCTTACGATTGAATCATCAATCATAATAACTCTCTTTCCCGCAACAACTTCCTTTAACACATTAAGCTTAACCTTAACACTTGACTCTCTCTGTTCCTGCTTTGGTTTTATAAATGTTCTTCCTACATAATTATTCTTTATAAATGCGTTACCGTATGGTATTCCTGATTCCATGGAATATCCAAGTGCCGCCGGATTACCTGATTCAGGAACACCAACAACAAGGTCTGCATCTACTGGGTGAGTCTTTGCTAATATACGTCCTGCATTTACACGTGACTCATATACCCCCATACCATCTATCTTACTGTCTGGTCTTGCAAAATATATGTATTCAAATATACATCTTGCTGTATTCTTCTGACATAATGAAGTATCTGACTTGATACCATCCTTTGTGATAGTAACAATCTCACCTGGAAGTACATCTCTTATGAATTCAGCACCTACTGTATCAAGAGCACAGGTTTCTGATGATAAGAAATATGCATTATCTCTCTTACCTATGCAGAGTGGCTTAAAACCAAATGGATCCCTCGCACCGATAAGCTTTCTTGGGCTCATTACGATAAGTGAATAAGCACCCTTTATCTTTTTCATAGCATTTTTAACAGCATCTTCTACTGTTCCTGTATTAAGTCTTTCCCTTGCTATTAAATATGCTATAACTTCCGAGTCTATAGTCGTCTGGAAAATAGCGCCTGTATATGAAAGTTCTTCCCTTAACTCTACAGCATTGAGAAGATTTCCATTGTGCGCCATACCAAGAGTTCCCTTAACATAATTAAGAACAAGTGGCTGTGCATTTTCTCTTGTTGAACTTCCTGCTGTTGAATAACGCACATGTCCAACACCTATATTTCCCTTTAACTTCTCAAGAGAGTCTGGATTAAAAACCTCATTCACAAGCCCCATGTCCTTATGGGAAAGCACCTTACCCTTAGGACCTTCTGTATCACTTACCGCAATACCACAGCTCTCCTGACCTCTGTGCTGGAGTGCAAACAATCCATAGTATATAGTTGATGCTACATCAGCACCATCAAAATCATATACACCAAACACCCCACATTCTTCATGAAGCTTTCTGTCATCTATATAACTATCGTTCATAATTACCTCTGTCTTATTAATTATTATCAGCTCTGTATTTCGTCTGACTGTCCCGCTTATATCTTGAACTAAGTATCAGTCTGACAATTAATCATGTATTCATCATAAAATGATAATCTATATACTATAAATGAGCAGACAAAGAAAAGTTCATAAAATAAATATTTTTGTCTGTACCACATATACATTTCAATATATTACGCAAAATATATCCTAATGCTGACATAATTGTACAATATTTTAAATCTGCTCATCTATAGCTATATATCTATGTAACGACAGTATTAGAAATCTTCGCCAGTAAGGAGCTTATAAGCTTCCTTGTACTTATCAACTGTCTTCTCAATAATATCATCTGGAAGAAGGTAATCGCTGTCTGGATTAGCAAGAAGCCAGTTTCTTACAAACTGCTTGTCATAAGATGGCTGTCCCTGTCCCTTCTTATATCCTTCCAATGGCCAGAAACGTGAGCTGTCTGGTGTAAGCATTTCATCACCGATAACAACTTCTCCGTTCTCATCAAGACCGAATTCAAACTTAGTATCAGCAATAATAATTCCCTTGCTTAATGCATATTCTGCACACTTCTTGTAAAGAGCAATAGTTGCATCCTTAATCTTTGTTGCATACTCTAAGCCTTTTCCTGGGAACTTCTTCTCTAATACTTCAATACTCTGCTCAAATGAAATATTTTCATCATGGTCACCAATCTCAGCCTTTGTACTTGGTGTGTAGATTGGTTCAGGAAGCTTTTCTGACTCTTCAAGTCCTTCTGGAAGCTTAATTCCACAGACTGTACCATTCTTCTGATAGCTTGCCCAGCCACTTCCTGTTATATATCCTCTAACGATGCACTCGATTGGAAGCATAGTTAACTTCTTACACATCATACTTCTTCTTGCATACTTTTCATTTTGGAAGAATTCTGGCATATCCTTAACATCAACAGAAATCATATGATTAGGAATAACATCCTTAGTATAATCAAACCAGAACTTAGACATCTGTGTAAGAATAGCACCCTTATCTGTAACCTTATTCTTTAAAATATGGTCGAATGCTGATATACGGTCAGTAGCTGCAATAACAAGCTTATCTCCAATATCATATACTTCTCTGACTTTTCCTTCATAAAGTAACTCAAACTTTTCCATGATCGTGTCCATCCTTTTAAATGTTTATTTTTATGTGTTGTGTATATTCAGTTTATAAATATATGAGTAATATAATGAACATTCAAATATGTCTAATTTATTACTTATATCATTCATTATTCATAAACAGAATATATTGGTATACAACTGTACCCAACAGAAAAAATTATATAACAGCATACATTCAAAATCAATAGACAAACTTGCATATTATTGCACAAGATAGTATCATTATAAAAAAGAAATATATATACATTTCACAATAACCCGGGGAATATTCTAATTTTTGCAGTTTTACCAGAATATATTCTGTACATATGAAAGTATATAATAAGTGCGATATGATAATCACATCATATTCGGTACATATGAATTCATATAATAATCGCGATATGATAATCACATCATATTCGGTACTTTTAAATGCATATAATAATCACGATATGTTAATCACATCATATTAGAGTATGTTAAATAACAAGGGATATAATCCACACAACAAAACACACCTTACAAACTAAATCACATATAAGGGGAATTTATTATGGAAGATAAAAATATTAAAAATGGAATTGAAAAAAGACGCTATAAAAGATTAAAAGCCGACCTCAAGCTTAATGTATCTAATCTTTTTAAGCAGAATAACATCAATATAAGAAATATTGATTCTCCAATAACTGTAACTGACATATCTAAAAGCGGTATAGGTTTCAGGTCAAAAAGCATTCTTCCTATTGACTTTTACTTTAATGCAGCATTAAAGCTTGGTTCTGAGGAAGATGTAATATACTGTGTCATAAAGATTATACGCTGCCAGCCGGTTCCAGATTCCGACCTGTATGCCTATGGCTGTGAATTTGTGGGATTAGCTCCTGTTCTTAACTATATCTTCGATGAATATGAATTAGAATTAGGAAAGGCTGAGGCAGCTGATGCAGGTGAAACTACAGAGTAGACAGGCTATTTAGCTTAGCTGAGTTATTGTTCAGGCAGCTTATTAAGCATCAAGTTAACTACCAAGTTATTTATCTAGTTATTTATTCGAATCTACTTCTGCAATAGGAATTTATTCAACTGTATATAATTGCTTATGAAATTTGACCCTAATTTGCTTTTTCGCAAATAGGGTCAAGCTTCTTTTGCTAATATTCCTGCTAGATTTGACTCAGATTTACTTTTTCTCATATAGGGTCAAACTTCCCTTCCTATTCTTCCCCCGATTTTTGACCTAGATTAGCTTTTTCTCATATAGAGTCAAACTTTCCTTCCTAATATTCCTGCTAGATTTGACTCAGATTGCTATTTTTACATATAGGGTCAAGCTTTCCTTCCTATTCCTCTTCCAAAATTTGACTCAGATTGCTATTTTCTCGTATATGGTCAAACTTCTCCCCTAATATCCTTGATAGAATTTGACTCAGATTGCTATTTTTGCATATAGAGTCAATTTCCACTTCAATACAGAACACATAAGGGCGGATAGTCCTTATTGAATATATAAATATATTGACCAAGCGGCACAAAGCAGCTTCAATACAGAGCGCATAATGGGTGAAATTGGAATAAATATAGCTTCTAATATATCGTTAGTCACATACTTAGGACACATTGGCGCTTAGACGCTAAATGCGAGGCTGCCGCACTAAGAAATTAGTGTGACCGCCCCGTATTTAGTACCTTATCAGCCACTGTGGGCAGATAGTAGGAAGAACGTGCCTGACGTTGATATATTAAAAGCTATTTTTTACATAATATGATGTGAATGTCAAAAGTGAATTTTGCCACTCACTGATGTAACCGGATTGCTTCATTGCCATGCAATTTCCGCAGTCCCAGGACACCTTAAGCCACATAAAATGGTGTATTCACACCTTTTTATTCCGTTTTCGGTGTTCGGCGTGTCAATGTCAGTATCAACATCAATGCCAGTATCAATGTCAATGTCAACGTCAATGCCAGTATCAATATCAATGCCAATGCCAGTATCAATGTCAATACCAGTATCAGTATCAACGTCAATGCCAATAATTAAATCGCAAAGTGCATCACCAAGTAAATCACCAAGTAAATCACCAAATAAGTAAATTACCGAATAAGTAAATCACCGAATAAGTGAATCACGAAATAAATAAATCAAGCATCAATATTTCTAAAGAAGCTCCTTAAAGAAGTTCCTTAAGCAGCTTATTAACCATACCCGGATTAGCCTTACCCTGCATAGCCTTCATAGTCTGGCCTACAAGGAATCCGATAGCCTTCTCCTTACCTGCTCTGTAATCAGCTACTGACTGTGGGTTATCTGCTATAACCTTCTCAACAGTTGCCTTAAGTGCACCTTCGTCATTAACCTGCTTAAGTCCATTTTCCTCAATATACTTATCTGGATCAATGTCCTCGTCAAATATCTTCTCGAATATTTCCTTAGCAACATTACTGTTAATAGCGCCCTCATCTGCAAGCTCAATAATTCTTGCAAGACTCTTAGGTGAGAATGTGATATCCTCAGGATCCATATTCTTTTCCTTTAAAATACGCATAGTCTCTGTAATAAGCCAGTTAGATACTTTCTTTGGCTTATTGCATAATGCTGTTGTTTCTTCAAATATATCAGCAAGCTTCTTAGAATCAGTAATCATATTGATATCATAGTCAGGAATTCCGAATTCTTCCTTATAACGAAGCATTTTTTCATCCTTAAACTCTGGCTGTGCTTCCCTGATAGTATCAAGCCATTCCTCACTTATGTGGATTGGTACAAGATCTGGATCTGGGAAATATCTGTAATCCTGTGCATCCTCTTTAGAACGCATAGCATATGAATATTCCTTATCATCATTCCATCTTCTTGTTTCCTGAACAACCTGTCCACCAGCTTCAATTATATCAATCTGTCTTGCTGTTTCAGCCTCAATCGCTCTCTGGATAGCTGAAAATGAGTTAAGATTCTTAGTTTCTGTTCTTGTACCGAACTCAGTACTGCCTTTTTCCCTTACTGAAAGGTTGACATCGGCTCTCATAGAACCTTCCTGTAACTTGCAGTCAGATGCTCCAAGATACTGGATAGTATTTCTTAACTTAGTAAGATATGCGATAACTTCCTCAGCATTTCTCATATCTGGTTCAGATACGATTTCTATAAGAGGCACACCTGAACGGTTATAGTCAACATAGGATACATCCTCCCACTCATCGTGTATAAGCTTACCTGCATCTTCTTCCATATGAATCTCGTGAATTCTTATAGACTTCTCTGTTCCATCTTCAAGCTTTACATCTACATGTCCATCACGGCATATAGGCAGATAAAGCTGTGATATCTGATAATTCTGTGGATTATCAGGATAGAAATAATTCTTTCTATCAAACTTGCAGTCTCTTGTTATAGAACAGTTAGTTGCAAGACCAACTGCCATAGCATACTCTACTACCTTCTTGTTAAGAACTGGAAGAGAACCTGGCATACCTGTACAAACAGGGCATGTGTGTGTATTAGGTGCTCCACCAAATGCTGTTGAGCATCCGCAGAATATCTTAGTCTTTGTAGCAAGCTCAACGTGAACTTCAAGACCAATAACTACTTCATAATCTTTCATTGCCTGACCTCCTCCTTATTCAAATCTTCCTCGTGCCTGCTCATATGAGTATGCAGCACGTATTATATTATTTTCCTTAAAGCAGTCACCTATAAGCTGTACACCTATTGGAAGTCCCTTAGAATCCTTTCCACAAGGTACACTTATTCCTGGAAGACCTGCAAGGTTAACTGATATTGTATATATATCGCCAAGATACATCTTGATAGGGTCTGCTAAAGATGAGCCTATCTTAGGTGCAGTTGTTGGTGCAACAGGTCCAAGTATTACATCATACTTTGCAAATGCTTCATCAAATGCTTTCTTAATAAGAGCCTTTACTCTTAATGCCTTTAAGTAGTAAGCATCATAATAACCTGAGCTAAGAACGAATGAACCAAGCATTATTCTTCTCTTAACCTCTGGTCCAAAGCCCTCTGAACGTGTCTTCTTATACATATTGTGAAGACCTTCATACTCACTTGTCCTGTAACCATACTTAACACCATCGAATCTCTCAAGATTAGAGCTTGCCTCAGCGGCAGCTATTGTATAGTAAGTAGGTATAGCATATTCTACAAGGCTTAAGTCGAATTCTTCAACTATGGCACCCTTTTCCTCAAGCACTTTGGCTGCCGACATAACAGCTTCCTTAACCTCAGGATCAAGTCCATCTCCAAAGTAATCTCTTGGAATACCTATCTTAAGTCCCTTAACATCATCTACTAAAGCCTTTGTAAATGCTGTATCTTCTCTCTTTACTGATGTAGAATCCTTATCATCCTTTGCTGCTATAACTTCCATAATAGTAGCACAGTCTGTTACATCCTTACATAATGGTCCTATCTGATCAAGTGATGAACCATAGGCTATAAGTCCATATCTTGAAACAGTACCATAAGTAGGCTTCATACCTACAACACCACAATAAGATGCTGGCTGTCTTATAGAACCACCTGTATCTGAACCAAGCGCCGCAAAGCACTCATTTGCTGCAACTGCTGCAGCTGAACCACCTGATGAACCACCAGGAACGTGCTCTGTATTTCTTGGATTCTTAGTTGCTCCGAATGCACTTGTTTCTGTTGTTGAGCCCATAGCGAACTCATCCATATTAGTCTTACCGATAATAACTGCACCAGCCTCCTGAAGTCTTATAACTGCTTCAGAAGAAAATGTTGGAACAAAGTTACCAAGTATTTTAGAAGAACATGTTGTAAGCATGCCTTCTGTACACATATTATCCTTAATAGCAAAAGGTACACCCGCTAAAGGTCCTGTAAGCTTTCCAGCCTTGATATCCTCGTCAGCCTTAGCTGCTGCCTGTAATGCTTTTTCCTTGTCAAATGTCACATAGCAGTTAAGCTCTGCTTCAGACTTTTCAATCTGAGCAACAACAGCCTGCATAGCTTCCACCGCTGTCACTTCACCTGCCTTAATCTTTGCAGCAAGTTCAACGGCTGTACAATCTAATAAACTCATAGCATTTTTCCTTTCCTGCATATATTTCGTTATTGTACATAACATATTTCGCTATCGTACATAACACATTTTGTTATCGTACATAATATATTTCGCTATTGTACATAACACATTTCATTATCGTACATAACGCATTTCGTTATCGTACATAACACATTTCATTATCGTACATAACACGTTTCATTATCGTACATAACACGTTTCATTATCGTACATAACGCATTTCGTTATCGTACATAACATATCCCGATATTGTATCATCTGCCTGACGTAAAACACAATAAAATACAATATTATTACTCTACCGTCTTAGGAACTATAAATCCATATTCATTAGCTTCTGGTGCATTGGCAAGTGTATCCTTGCTTCCGTCACCATTAGTAACAACATCCTCTCTCATGACATTATTCACAGGGAATACGTGTGACATAGGCTCAACGCCTGTTGTATCAAGCTCACCAAGCTTATCTATATAATCAAGCATGCTTGCCATATCCTTCTTGGCATCCTCTTTTTCCGACTCAGAAAGCTCAAGCTTAGCAAGAATACCTACATATTCGATAGTTTCATCACTAATCACATTAGCCATAACATATCATCCTTTCTTTCATATTAACGTCTTATATTTTTCCTTTGATATCTGCGAATTGCTCCGCTGCATTTGATATCCTCGAATTACTCCGTTGCATTTGCAGCTTACACCATTATATAAACATTAGAAATTTGCTGATTTACTTTGCAAATCGCTGCTTTCCCTTGTTTAGGCAGATCAAAAAAATCTTTGATATAAGGATTTTTTCCATTAGTCCCTGACTTTAATATGAACCTCTCTTAACTGCTGTTCTGTCACTTCATTAGGTGCTCCACACATAAGATCCTGTGCTGTACCACTCATTGGGAAAGGAATAACCTCACGGATATTCTCTTCATTTCTAAGGAGCATGATCATACGGTCAACACCTGGTGCCATACCTGCATGTGGTGGTGCACCAAACTGGAATGCGTTGTAAAGTGCTCCAAACTTAGCCTTAAGAACTTCTTCATCATATCCTGCAATCTCAAATGCCTTAACCATAATCTGCATATCATGGTTACGCACAGCACCTGATGATAACTCAACACCATTACATACGATATCATACTGATAAGCAAGAATATCAAGCGGATCCATAGTATTAAGTGCTTCAAGACCACCCTGTGGCATAGAGAATGGATTGTGTGTAAAACCAATCTTCTTAGTTTCAGGATCTCTTTCAAACATAGGGAAGTCATTTACATAACAGAATCTGTATGCATTTTTCTCTATTAAATCGAGGCGTGCGCCAAGCTCGTTACGAATCTGTCCTGCAAAGAATGCAGCCTTATCTTCCTTATCAGCGATAAAGAAAATAGTATCTCCTGCCTGAAGTCCTGCAAGCTCTTTGATTTCGCCCTTAAGCTCATCTGGGATAAACTTATCAATAGGTCCCTTGTATGAAAGGTCTTCAAGAACCTCAAGGTAACCAAGTCCACCCATACCGATTCCTGTAGCGAACTTAAGAAGCTTCTCATGCTGTCCCTTTGAAAGCTTGGCATGAACATTGATAGCTCTTACAGTCTTGTTCTGGAAAGGCTTAAATGTACATTTATTGAAGAAATCGGACAAATCTATAATTCTAAGTGGATTTCTAAGGTCTGGCTTATCAGAACCGAATTCAAGCATAGCCTGCTTATAGCTTATGATTGGATAAGGTGCCTGTGTTACAGCTGCACCCTCTGGTGCGAACTTTGCAAATGTTTCTGTAAGCACTTCTTCACCTACTGCAAATACTTCTTCCTGAGTAGCAAAGCTCATCTCAAAGTCTAACTGATAGAACTCTCCTGGTGAACGATCAGCTCTTGCATCCTCATCTCTGAAGCAAGGTGCTATCTGGAAATACTTATCAAAACCAGATACCATAAGAAGCTGCTTATACTGCTGTGGTGCCTGTGGAAGTGCATAGAACTTACCCTTATACTTTCTTGATGGAACAATATAATCTCTTGCGCCTTCTGGTGATGAAGCACAAAGAATTGGTGTCTGGATTTCAAGGAAGCCCATGTCTGTCATCTTCTGACGAAGGAATGATATAACCTTTGAACGGAATATCATGTTATCCTTAACCTTAGGATTTCTTAAGTCTAAGTATCTGTACTTAAGTCTTACATCTTCTCTTACTTCCTTAGATGTCTGGATTTCAAATGGAACCTGCTGGTAAACCTGTCCTAATACTGTAATCTTCTTAGCTTCAAGTTCGATAGTTCCTGATGGAATTTTAGGATTGTAAGTTTCCTCATCTCTCTGCTCCATAACACCATCGATACTGATACATTCTTCCTTCTTGATACCCTTTAAGAGTTCTGGTTCACGGATAACTACCTGTAATACTCCGTACATATCTCTTAAATCGATAAATGAAACTCCACCGTGGTCACGGATGTTCTCAACCCATCCTGATACCTTCATCTGCTTTCCAATGTCGTTTTCACTTACATTCTGTAATGTGACATCTCTGTAAATGTTTGCCATTTTTTAATAGCTCCTCTCTTATAGTTTTATATTGTTAATGTGTGTCTTGTTGCAGCTGATAAATATATTACTCCTGCTTTCTGCAAAGGCTGTAACGATATAACTTAGTGGCAATCGTTATCTGCACGCAAAAAATCCCGGAATGCCTTACCAGCATTCCGGGACGAATAATACATAATTATCCGCGGTACCACCCGCATTGAACGAAATCTGCTTCTGAATAGCTGTTCATCAATAAACGTATCATCAACAAACTTAACCACCCACAAGCTTCTTATCATTCCTCTTTAAGTACTTAACGCGTACAACGTAATAACCTACATATATCACCTGATACTTTTCATAACAACTTTTCTGATAACCATTTAAAAATCTATGCATTAAAGATAGCTTCAGCAGTAACGGCAATATAATTCAGATATTCAACTCCAGAGTGTTCCTCTTGACAATTCCCTGTGTATGCTTTCAGTCGGTGGCATCACTTTCCTGTCAGGTTCCATGAAAAGAAGTCTCTTTCCCAGTCTTTAATATATTCATATAGTTGAATAATAGCATATCCTTATGAATCATGTCAATCTATAACACCATTTTCTTTTGCATAATTTTATTTATATTTTTCAATTTTCTTTTGCAAATCTTATGCACATATTCATGGATATATATATTCATTACACTCTGTATACCCAGTTATCCTTTCTTGGCTGGCACTGTGGCTCATCTCCATCTGCGTATCCAAGTATACAATGTCCGATTCCTTCATAATCACCTTCTATGCCAAGTGATTTGAGTATCTCTTTACCCTCTGCACTTTCAAACTCTTCCTTAGCTCTATGTATCCAGCAGCTATCTACGCCAAGTGCATGTGCTTCAAGCATAAGATTACCCATAACTAATGAACCATCATATACATATGTAGGCATACTCTTATCAGCCAGGACAACAAGTACAACCGGTGCACCATAAAATGGATCAAAGTCTTCTGGTTTACCCATAAATGCAGCATTCATCTTAGAAAGCTTATCTCTAAGCTCCTTATCAGTAACAGCGAGTATAATAGGTGACTGCCTGTTCATGCCTGTAGCTGCATATGTTCCAGCTTCAACTATCTTATCTATTATATCTGCAGGAACCATGTCACTTTTATACTTTCTTACACTTCTTCTTGTCTTAATTATTTCCAATATATCACTCATAGTAAACTTCCTTTCCGATAGTGCTGCGTAAATAACTTTTTATATTCGCAGCTTAATCAATAATTTCAGTTAATTCTACACTTCATAATCAAGGCATGATCTTACAGCTGTATATGGACGAACCTTCCCATCTGCAACTGCAACGTGTAGTGGATTAGTGCTGTATGCCTTAAGCGCATCTGCATCTGTAAATGTTGTATCAAGCATAACATCTACTGTTGATGATGGTAAACCATTAATATTAACCTTGACATCTACAAGTCCCGGTACTTTTCCTGCAAGTCCCTCAAGTCCTTCCTTGATACCTGCCTTTACATTTTCCTTTTCTTCTGCTGTAAGTTCTTCTTTTAACTTCCATAATATAACGTGTTTAACCATAATTATTAATCTCCTTTTCTGTAAAACTTTTTATAATTATAATATTATTTTTAAGTATTTTACAAATATTCTTTTAATGTTCTTCATAATCATTTATTATATATTTTTGTTCTTTTGTCTGCACTTTTACCGCTTTCATATCAAAAGGTATTAACGCATATTCACTATATACATAACAATTACCCAGTTATATGCAGCATCCCAATAAGCACAACAGCAGCCAGTCCATAGTATGTGACAACAGCAACGAGATCATTGATTGTTGTTATAAGTGGGCCTGAGGCTACAGCAGGGTCTATCTTTATCTTATGGAAGAACATTGGTGTAAGCACACCAATAAGGCTTGATATAAGCATTGCAAGCAGTAAAGATGCACCTACACAGCCTGATATTGCAAATGCATAGTGCCATGGCTTGCCCTTAACCACCATAATATATATTCCAAGCAGTAAGAATGCCATAGAACCAAGCAGTAAGCCATTCGCAAAGCCTATGCGCATCTCTTTTAATACGAATTCAAACTTCTGCTTAGCTGATATGTCTTCATCCATAAGAACTCTGATTGTAACAGCAAGTGACTGCGTTCCTACATTTCCTGCCATATCAAGGATAAGTGACTGAAAACACACAATAATTGCAAGCTGTGACACTACATTCTCAAATATACCTACTACTGATGATACGCCCATGCCAAGAAACAGTAACAGAATAAGCCAGGGAAGTCTTTTCTTCATACTTGCAAAAAGACCCTCTGTGAGGTCATTCTCCTCTGTTAAACCGGCAAGCTTTGCATAATCATCGCTCATCTCTTCATCTACCGCTTCTACGATATCAGAAGATGTGATAACACCTATTATTTCTTTGTCTTTATTTAATACTGGAATTGAATCTTCGCTGTAATCCTTTAAGTCTTCGATACATTCGCTCATCTTTTCGTGAGCATATACATATGGATATGATGTACTTATTATATCCTCAAGCTTCTGGTACTCTCTTGCAACAATGAGGTCTTTCAAGTCTATCGCACCATAATATTTATTATTATCATCAACAACATATATTGTGTTGACATTATCATTTTCCTCCGCCTGCGAAACAAGCTCTTTCATGGCTTCTTTTATTGTAAGTCCGTTGTGTATACATATGAAATTAGTAGTCATCTTACTACCAATCTCATTATCATCATATGAATAAATCAGGCATACATCTTCCTTTGCATCCTTTTCCATATGTGATATAAGTGCCTGTCTTTCTTCTTCTGACACATTATCAAGAATATCAACTGCATCATCTGCATCCATATTTTCAAGGACATCTGCTGCCTCATCTACAGATAATTCCTCTATATACTCTGGTGTATCTTCCAGATATGAAAAAATCTCTGCTGTCCAGTCAATACCAAGAATTTTATAAAGCTTTATTCTTGTATCTTTGTCCAGAAGCTTGATTGCCTCTGCTATATCATTCTCATGATACTTTGATAACTTCTTGCGGATTACTTCATCAGATTTGCTGCTTTTAAGAATTCTAACAATATCCTTGCTATAATCCTTATGCATAACTACATTGGATAGAATCTTATTCATCATTATTCTCCTTTCATTCTGACAAGAACAATGACTAAGATTAGAAAAAATGTGACTTTAACAGACTATTGCACACGCCCTTTTAAGAAACGCAGACAATAGCTTTGTCGGCTTATAATCTATGTCATTGTTCCCTATTTGAGGACTATCATGCCCGTCCATTACCGTCACCTCACTTTTATTTTTATATACTGCATAATATCAGCAGCCGTATATAATACTCTTACGGCGGTTTTATTTTATAATCTGTAATTTATTATGTCAACTAAAATCAATGTAAAATCAGAACTAAAATCTAATAATTACTCTTAACAATAATCAAATAATAAAATTTATCAGCTTTGATTAAAATCAAAAAATGACAGCCCACCACACTTATGTGAATGAACTGTCATCTTTGAATTTTTAATTAATCTGCATTTATTTTATTACATATTCTTTTTTCTTCTTTGTAATAAAACACCTGTTACGCCTGAACCTATAACAAACATTAACCATACTAACACTACCGGATACATTGTATCTGCTGTAGCAACATCATTATCAACTGTCTCTGATGAACCTTCTGATATAGCATTTGTTTTATCAGAATTACTAGAGGCTGTACTTCCATTATCTGTAATACCTGTTGATGAATTATCCTTTGTTGCGGCTTCATTATTATCTGTTGTTGGTTTGTTATTATCTGTAGTTGGTTTGTTATCGCCTGTTGTTGGCTTATTATCACCCGTTGTTGGCTTGTTATTATCCGTTGTTGGCTTATTGTCATCTGTAGTTGGCTTGTTATTATCTTCCGTGCTCTTTACTGTATCACTGTATACAATAGCATATGTTGAAAATCTGTCTGTTGCAAATGTGATAGTATTATCTTCTGCATTGTATGTAGCATCTATATTTTCTGATACTCCGTTATGAATTCTTATTACACCATACTCTCTTTGTATTGCTGCATCCTTATTGACAATACTATCTGGAACTGCAACCTTAAGAGTTATAGCTGAATTTAATTCATGAACACTATTTGTATTACCATCTACAGTTTTATTAAGTGCGATGTCAAGTATTGTACCAATCTTTTCACCAGCTTTAAGCTTATCGTCAATCAGCCTCTTATCACTGTCGGTTACTGTCTTTTCGATATTGCTTATATCAAATGAAACTTCTACTTTAGCACCATCATTAACAGCTTTAATTTCATCTTCTGTAAGAACACTGTTAATCACTTCATCTTTTGAACCTTCAATGCTTGTATCTGGTGTGTCTTCTTTCTTTACAACCTCGACCTTAATATCTACCTTAACTTCTTCCTTAATCATAGGAATTATTGTAATGTCTGCCCTATCTCCACATACTGTACAATGATGTGACTTGCTTCCTGTTTCTGTAGTTGTAGCTTCCTTATCTATAGTCCATTCTACACTGTAATGATGTCCAAGGGCTTCTACTGCTTCTGTCTTTGTAACATTACATCTTGTACATGTATATGTCTTCTCACCAGTTTCTGTACATGTTGGGGCTTTTGTTATCTTTCCTTTATCCCAGCTATGTCCTAATGCGGCTATTTCTGTTACATCTGTCTTGCTGTTACAGCCTTCTGCTGTACAGTGATGTGATTTACTTCCGGCTTCTTCGCAAGTTGCTTCCTTATCTACTGTCCATTCTACACTATATGCATGACCTAATGCTGCTATCGCTTCTGTCTTTGTTGCATTACATCTTGTACATGTGTATGTCTTCTCTCCAGCTTCAGTACATGTTGGTGCCTTTGTTTCTTTTCCTTCACCCCATTCATGTCCTAATGCTTCTATAACAGTTACATCTGTCTTGCTTTCACAACCTGGTCTTGTACAGTGATGTGACTTACTTCCGGCTTCCTCGCAGGTTGCTTCTTTATCTACTGTCCATTCTTCACTATAAGCATGACCTAAGGCTGCTACGACTTCTGTCTTTGTTGCATTACATCTTGTACATGTGTATGTCTTCTCACCGGCTTCTGTACATGTTGGTGCTTTTGTTTCTTTTCCTTCGCCCCATTCGTGTCCTAATGCTGCTATTTCTGTCACTTCTGACTTACTATCACAGCCTGGTCTTGTACAGTGATGTGACTTGCTTCCTGCTTCTTCACAGGTTGCTTCTTTATCTACTGTCCATTCCTCACTATAGGCATGTCCTAAGGCTGCTACCTCTTCTGTCTTTGTTGCATTACATCTTGTACATGTATATGTCTTCTCACCAGCTTCTGTACATGTTGGGGCTTTTGTTATCTTTCCTTCATCCCAGCTATGTCCTAATGCAGCTATTTCTGTTACATCAGTCTTACTGTTACAGCCTTCTGCTGTACAGTGATGTGACTTGCTTCCTGCTTCTTCACAGGTTGCTTTTTTATCTACTGTCCATTCCTCGCTGTAGCTGTGTCCATGTGCCTTGATTACTTCTGTCTTTGTAGTATTACACTCTTTACATGTGTATAATATCTCACCATCAGTATCACAAGTTGCTTCTTTTGTTACCTTTCCTTCATCCCACGTATGTTCAAGAACATTTATAGTTTCTTTCTTAGTTTCTCCGCATACTTTACATGTATATATCTTTAAGCCTGCTTCAGTACATGTAGAATCTTTTGATATTTCCCCATCATTCCATACATGTTCTTTATGCACAATTGGCGAATCATTATAAGATGTTCTTTCCCACTGTAATGTTGTAAGGTCTTTTAACTTTCCGGCACCTGTATATGGCTGAACCTCTGTACTCAGACTGTCTGCTGCATATAATACATAATCACTATATGGCAGTGCATTCTTGAATTCTTCTCTATCCTGAACAAGTGCTACCTCACCTGCCTTATCTGTGTTAAGCGCTACCTTTAACTCTGCCTGCTTGCCATCAAGCATATATATAGAATTAAATGCATTGATATATCCGGCTGCACTGCTTCCATTACCACTTATAAGTACATTAGTCATACCTGACATATAACAGTTCTCAAGCAGCATATGTGCTCCACAGTTAGATGAAGCACCATTACTTACTATCTTCTTTGCATACTCTGAACCTGCTGTTTTTTCTATATCCAGACGATAATTCCTAAGATTCTGTGCATCCATAATACAATTATACACATGTGCTGTACCGAATCTTAATCTAGGCATTCTGTCCATAGAATCCTTATAGTAGTTATTAGCAAATGTTACTGTTATATTCTTAGATGATGTATCCTCATCGCTCTGTCCAAGAAGATGTGTTTTCTTCTGTCCATATGCATAATTACATATCTGTTCATGTGTCATTCCAGATTCAAGCAAATGCTTATAATATGCATATCCATCCGGATTAGCCTTCATAGCATTCATCATATTATCAAAGAATGTTCCACCATCACTTGCTGGAAAGAATTCACACCATGATATTGTTATGTTGCTCTTATCTGTTGGTGTCTTAATATCTATAACGCCATCATATGCCTTATAAAAAGTACAGTGGTCAATCCATATATTAGAGCTTCCCTTTTCTATAGTCATATAATCCCAGTCGTTACGGTCATATCCACCTTCTGTTTCATCATCCCATTCCCAGAGTTCATCAAACTTAATGTTTCTTATAATTATGTTGTCAGAACCTGTTATATCTATACATGTATGTGTAATCTTAGCACCATTCTTAGAATAGATTGTAAGATTGCTCATACCTGCAAGCTTTAACATTGATATACCTGACTCAATAAGGTCTGGGTGTGTAAGTGGGTAGTTCTTATGTGCAGTTATAAATGACTTATATTCTGAATAGCCTTCAACTTCCTTATCGCCAAGTGCTATATCCGCTGTAAGTTCTATAACTGATGCACGTCCACTGGCTTTAACACGCTTTATCGCATCTAAGAATTCTTCGGCACTTCCTGCCTTATAATAATTCTTTGACTCTTCAAGAAGATTGCCACCACCAGTTACACCGGCACTTGCTGCATAACCTTCAACATTATACTTGTAAAGTCCTGTATCATCACCATCATTTTCATTGTAGGTATCTGATACATATTCTTTTGTTACATACTTCTGTTCTGCTTTGGTTGTTACATTTCCTGCATAATTAATACCAACAGCACTAAATACTGTATAAGGATCCCATCCAAGATAATTAATCTTAATCATCTCATCTGCCTTATTCTTAGATATCTGTCTTCTGTTAGCATTAATAACATATCCTGGTCCAAAGCTTCCATACTCATAAAATCTTGCTGCGGCGGCTGAATTACCACTCATATCTGTATATGGATTAGCTGCATTTGCACGTATAATCTTACCCATATAGCAGTCTATCCATGTTATATAAGCATCTGCTCCCCAAGGTCTTGCAAGATAATACTTATTACCTGAGCATCCATCCTCTGAAAGAACCTGGCACTTATAAAATGTAAGTCCATATGCTGCATCCGCAGAAGTCTTAGGTGCACATACATAACCTGAATTCTTGTTAGCATTATAACGGAATACAAGCTTACAGTCGTTGAATAATGCCCTTGGCTCATTACCATATATAAAGTCTACATTACCTGCTATGTAACACTTGTAATAATACTGTGTACCCTTGTTAGCACATAATGTATCCTGATAACCAAGTATTCTTACATTAATATATGAAGCGTTATCAGCATCATTGCTTAATGCATCTGCTGACTCATTACTCTTACTGCCATCTCCAAGATATTTATATGTATTCTCGAACGTAAGATTCTCTGCCGTAAAGTTGTGTGCTGTGTTTACAATACGTACTGCACAACGCACACCCATGTCACCTCCGGCAAGTTCATTAACATCATAATATATTCTTGTCTTTTCACTATCTTCACCTATAAGAGATATATAAGGTGATGATACAACAAGATGTTCATTATAATCGCCTTCCTTAACAAGAATAACTACTCTTGTTTCATTAGACTTGTCAACTGAATTTACTGCTGCCTGAACTGTCTTATATGTAGGAATACCATTAACTTTATCGCCATCTGTTCCTTTATATGAGGCATCAACTACCTTATTATAGTTAGTAAGATATACATAATTAAATGTTTCTCTTGTTACATTGCCATCTTTATCTGTTATAAGTAATTCAACATCATTTCTTCCCGCTGAAAGCTCTTCATCTGTAAATGTAAATGTTCCCTTAACGCCTACTGCCTGTTCATCAGCAACATTTCCATTAATCTTTAATGTAACTGTTGACTGCTTCTCAACAACACCTTCAAGTGTAAGCTTTCCATCATATACTGTGTTATATGACCTTTTAGTTATAGTAAGTCCTGCTGATGAGTCTTCGTATACATACTCACCAGTATGTCCGGCACTTGGTACTGCCCATACTGCCTCAGATGGATTACTATTATTATCAACTTTGCCATCTTTATGTGAATATGCTATAGCGTAGTAATAGTATGGCATCTCAGCTTCAACATCACTATCTTCATAAGCACAATCGCTTACTGTTGCTATAAGCTTAGCATTATCACTTGTTTCATCATATGAATAACGATACACCTCATATGTATCTGCTCCATCAACCTTATCCCATGCAAGGTTAATCTTCTCACTTGTTGATGATATACTAAGTACTGGCTTATCAAGTGCAGGCAATATGTATACATCATCTGATTCAACGTATGAATTAATCTCACCGTCAACACCAAGCTTTCCGCTTACCCTGAACTTGTAATTGCCAGCTTCTTTTAATACATATCTGTATGAAGTATCTGTGAGTGCAGACTCAACCTTACTCCATGTACTTCCATTATCCTGTGATACTTCGAGCACATATAAGCCATCTCCGTCTGCCTCTACTTTATTAGTCCAGCTTACATCTATATATTCTCTTGTGTCTGAACCTATAGCTGTAACTGTATCTATTTCCGGTGCTGTTCCTTCTGCCTTGTAACATTTATTCTGGTCATAAAGAACTGTTCCATCAGCGGCTTCATACTTCATATTCTTAATAGTCGCCTCAACTCCGGCTAATACGAAACCATAAGATACTGCTGTAGCAGCTTTATCTGCCTTAAACAACTCTGTACTTGTATACTTGTACACTAACTGCTGTTCTTTCTGTCCTTTTGGTGTAACAGATATAACCAGACCATCGTCTGTCTTTACCATCTCGAAATGTACCATTGTACCAACATCAACTGTTCCTGTTACTGAACTTCCTGCACCAACTGGTTCACTTGTTCCTTTGTAATATATCTGCTTTAATTCTGTTGACTTTCTTATACCAACTGTAGCTATCTTGCTGCTGTCATAAGCACCAAAGAATAAACCGTTGCTTGAGCTATTTCCACATGAATTAATAATTATATCTGCTGATAATTTATTAATATCTGCTGTTTCTTCAAAACCATAGTAACTTACTGTTGAACTTATAGCTGTTTTGTCACTGGCATCTGCTGAAAGTGTACCGCCTGTCTGTGTCAGCTTAAGTCTCTGACCTTCCGGCTGTACCACAAGATTACCTGTATTGCCTGTTATCACTGGCATCTTTGGCTGCTTGACATATTCAACTTCCTTGGCATCGTATACTACTGATATTGACTTGATATAGGCATTATTACTTATAGATACTACCTCTACTGTACCTGCCTCTTTTGAGTCATATCTGTAAGTTGTAACTGCTGTTGTTGTACTTGCTGCTTTGCCACCTATTGTATACAAAGCATAAGCTGCCTGATATGCCTCTACTGATATAGTACATTTTCCACTTACTGGTATGATAATCTTAGTTCCTTCATTTAACTGGGCTGAATTACCATTAGCCCTTATCCTTCCATTAGTAGTGTCTAATGTAAGACCATCGTAATATGCAACTTCATTCTGTATTGTATCCTTGAATTCAGATGCGAAAGACCAGCTTGTTATCTGTTCAAATGTAATCTTCTGTGTCACTGCCTCTGACTTAACTGTTATATCAGCTCCTGACTTAATCTTATATGGCTGTGCCATAAAGTCGCCGCTAAGAGTAAGTGTATAAGAACCCTCTCTTAACTTAATGCTGTCCTGTGAGCTAAAATTATATACATACTTTTCATTATTCTTATCTGTATATGTATAAGTTACATTTTTATCTGTAAGGTCTGGTTCGTCAGGAAGATTAAGTGTAACAGCATATGTTGGCTTAAGCCCAGCTGTTATATCTAATGTTCCGTCTTCTGTATAGCTTATTCCACTGTGTGCAGATGTTATCTCATAATCATCTACGCCTGTGAGTGCAACGCTATATGTTACTTCCTCTTCAACCTTTGCAGAATATGACTTCTTATCATCTGCTATAGTAACCTCTGGTACATACTCTGTATCTTCATCTGTTGAAAATATTATTCCAAGCTCTGATACATCATAGTCATCTGCAAAGCCTGTTATAGCACCACTTACTGTCTTAGTTGAAAGCTTCATGATTGTAATATCCGCTGTCACCTCACTTGAAGCTTCCTTGCTAATCTTTGCTGAAGTTATGCCATCAGTTATAATATAAGCAGGATTGCTTATAGATAACTCATATTCCATCTCTGTATCTTCTACTGGAACTTCTACTGAATATGTACCAGACTTTCCATCTGATGCCATTGTTACATCAGATGTATAAGTAAGACCTGTGGTCTTATTCGTTGCTATAACCTGCATACCATCAGAAAACTCTATGTTTGAGGTTATAGTTCCCTTAATCTGCTTCTTTACAGCTTCACTACAAGAGATGCCTATTGATTTGATATATGTGTTAGCAAGAGTATTTAATGTAATCTCACCCTCATCACCTGTAAGATAAGCTTCAATAGTAATCTTTCTATAAGCTTTATCTGTATCTTCTACATTTTCAATACATTCTGCCTTTCTTAATACCTTACCACTAATCTCAAAGTAGCTAGTTAATACATTATCTGTTACCTCTTTTATGTTATTTTTATTGACAAGTAATGTAATTACAGCCTTATCCCCCTTAGCTGGAAGAACCATCTTAGTGCCTTTATTAACCTGAATTCTAAGCTTATCAGATGCTGTCTGAGGCTCAAACTTTCCTGATGGAGATGCATCCACATACATCACATCACCAGACTTATTAGTATAAGTTCCTGTGACCTTCTGTATTGATGAACTAGAATTACCTGCAGCAACTATACCTGTATAATCCCATACAGCCTCAGATACTCCTTCTGAAAATAAGGCTGAGGTTACAGCATAACTTGTTGATGACTCGATTGCAACAGACTTAAAGTACTTCTGCCCACCAAGTGTTAAAGAAATACTGTTCTGTTTCTTATCAACATCACCTGTTATAGTGTATGTATCCCAGTTACCCTTACCTGTTGTGTTCTTAATCTCAACATTAGACATACCAGAAACAACTATACTGTCTCCTATTGTGATATCATCATATGAAACTAAGGTTACTGTACATCTCTTAGCTCCACTTACAACAGGAAGTTCCATAACAGTCTTTGCGTTTACTAAGAAATCACAATTACCACCGCTATTTCTTACTCTGAACTGTCCTTCTCCTGTTATATTTATTATATTACCTTCTTCATTCGTTAATTTTCCATTAACTACGCCTCCATCTGAAGTAGTTTTATCTACTCCAGAAGCATCTGTTAATGTTGAATTCGTTGGCGACCATGTAGCCGACAACTTTTCTGCTGCCTTAGCCGTTACACTAAACAGCCCATCCGGTATATAGAGCCCCGACAGGATTAAAGCCACAGCCATAATCACAGCCGATATTCTCTTAAACCATCCTTTCTTCCTTACTGATTTCTTCATCTTTTCTCCCTTTCCATGCATAAGAAACCTATAATTACTATCATTAATTGTTTTTATATGCACCGTCTTTTTTGTTGACTTTGGACAAAATTTGTCCACCTGTTTTAACTAAAGAATACAACCTGCACTAATTTTATACAACTAATATTTTTTTAGTTTATATATCAACCACTGAATTTTTTAGCTTTTATTCGTCTTTTTTTAGTACATTAGTACTATATATTCAGGTGTTATCCACAATAAAATTCATCACACGAAAGATAAAAAAATACAAAGAAACACCGTGTCAGCCTTTCAGCCACCACGGTGTCTCTTTGTATAATATTAGGAAAAAAGTTTTATATAAATGTGAAGGGTATTCCACATTTGTATCATTATGCAATTATTTAATCCACATAAATCAGCTTTTATATCTGACCTACGGCATTATTTATTTATCAAGTTTATCAAAAACAATCAATTTATTTATGAGATATTAATTATACCAGTCCAAGTATATGTGGTAGGAACATTGATATCTGAGGAATATATGTTACAAGTAACAATGCTATAAGGATTACTCCGAAGTAAGGAAGCAGTGTCTTTATAACGCTCTCGATTGTTGTTCCACCAACACGGCATCCTGTGAAAAGGATTGTTCCTACAGGAGGTGTTATTGTACCAATTGATAAGTTGAAGCAGAGTAAGATACCAAAGTGGATAGCATCCATACCAAGTGACTTACAGATTGGTAAAAGGATTGGTGTAAATATAAGTATCGCTGGTGTTACATCCATAAATGTACCAACTACAAGTAATAATACATTTATAAGAAGTAATATAAGGAACTTATTAGTTGTAAGACCAAGTATTGCCTTAGCTATCATATCCGGAATTCCTGTAAATGCCATAGCCCATGACATAATAGATGAAAGACCGATCATGAATGTGATAATACCTGTTGTCTTAGCTGCTTCAAGAACAATTCTAGGAATGTCCTTAAGCTTAAATGCTCTGTATATAAGTGATAATACTGTTGCATATACTACTGCGATAGCAGAACCTTCTGTTGCTGTGAAGATACCTCCAAGGATACCTCCGATTACGATTACGATAAGTAAAAGGCTTGGGATTGCCTGCCAGAATGTCTTAAGAGCAACATTAAGAGGAACTCTTGATTCTGCCTGATAACCACGCTTCTTAGCCATAATACCTGCAAGTATCATAACAGCACCACCCCAGAGGATACCCGGAATATAACCTGCCATGAAAAGTGCTGCGATTGAAACACTACCTGCAACGCTTGAGTAAACAATCATTGTGTTACTAGGTGGGATAAGCATACCTACTGGAGCAGAAGCTACGTTTACTGCTGTACTGTAGTTCTTATCATAACCTTCTTTTTCCTCAAGTGGTCCGATTGTACCACCCATAGCAGCGGCTGCTGCTGCACCAGAGCCTGAGATTGCTCCGAATAACATATTTGCTACTACGTTTGACTGTGCAAGTGCACCAGGCATACGTCCGCTGATTACCTTGGCACAGTTTACAAGTCTCTGTGCGATACCACCATTATTCATTATGTTACCTGCAAGAATGAAAAATGGAATGGCTATAAGTGAAAACGAGTTAGAACCCGCGAATATTCTCTGTGCTGATGTTGCGAAAGAAACATCTGCTGGAATCATACATATCATTGAAACTGCTGATGACATACCTATGGCTACACCGATTGGAGCACCGATAACAAGCAGTACTACCAGTATTGTAACCATTACTAAGGCTACCTGTAATGCTATACTCATATTTACCTCCTATTCTGCCTTCTTCTTAAGCTCAAGACCGATATTATATATGCTGTAGAATATAATAATCACGCCGCATATTGGGATGATTGAATATATAATACCTGTTGGAATGTGTAATATTGAATCGAACTGTACAAAGTTCATATGTGTTATCCTGAAACCACCAAATACCATTACAAGTCCTGAAAATGCTATTGTTACACACTCGATTATAATATTGACTACTGTCTTTGCTTTTCCTGGAAGCTTATCCTTTACAACACCTATGTTGATATGTTCTCTCTGTCCGAACATATATGTTGCTGATATGATTATTAACCATACAAATGCATATCTTGTAAGAATTTCTGTCACGCTGCTTGGCGCAGAGAAGATATATCTTGCAATTACCTGATAAGTTACCATAAGCACCATCATTATAAATATGAATACGCTTGCATACGAAGTTATCTTATCCAATATATTTTTAACTGTCTTCATATTAAGTACACCTCCTCATTAGTTCTCGTCACGTAAAGCTTCTACCTTATTATATATATCCTTTGTCATATCTGACTGATTAGCGATACTGTCAAGTAATGGCTGGCATTTCTCTCTGAATTCGTTAGTATCTGGATATACAAATATTGCTCCGTGTGCTTCTGCTTCTTCCTTACCTTTTTCAACAGCTTCCTTAAATGTGTCAAATTCGTATTCTGTTGACTCCATTACAAGCTCGTCAAATATTGCTCTGTCTTCTGCTGACATACTGTCAAGAAAGTTAGTACTTGCTACTACTACGTCTGGATGTACGATATGTCTTGTATATGAATAATACTTTGCTACTTCATAATGCTTGAAGTCTGAGTATACAAGCTCACTGTTTTCACCTGCATCAATAACACCCTGCTGAAGTGCTGTATATACCTCTGACTGAGACATTGCTGTACCTGTACCACCCATATACTTAACCATGTTAAGATATGTAGTACTGTCATTAACTCTGACAATCATACCCTTAAGGTCATCTGCTGAGTTAATAGGCTTAGCTGCATATATGTTTCTCTCGCCGGCTGTATATATTGTAAGAACCTCAAAATTATATTTCCTTGTTGACTTAAAAAGGTCTGTGAATACACCAGTTTCTGTTGCTCTTCTTAAGTGGTCCATATCCTTGTAAAGATAAGGGGCACCTACGATAGCAAAGTCTGAATCATATCCTTCTGGCACTGAACATGGAACGATAGCCATATCAAGAGCACCTGTTCTTATGAACTCTGCCATAGAACCCTGCTCACCAAGCACACCATTTGCATATATAGTCATCTTGTATCTTCCATTAGTTGCCTGCTCGAACTTTTCACCAAGTTCCTTCATAGCCTTGTACTGTGGATGATTTTCATTCTGGTTGAATGCTACTCTTATGATTTTTACTTCCTGACCGTCCGCACTGTTAGTTGAACATCCTGTAAGTGTAAGACTGGCCAGCATTGTTACGCATAATATCAATGCTATTAGTTTCTTGCCCATAAATTCCTCCATATCCGATACATCCCCGCTGACAGCCATAACCCTGATAAATGTCTGCCAGCAGCCTGTATGTATCTACGTGATTACTTTAAAAGGTCTACGCTTACCTTTACTACAACTTTTCTTACTTTAATAGGTTCTCCATCTGCAACCTGTGGTCTGTGCACATCTGTTGGAAAGAATACACAGAAGCATCCTGGTGTAGATGTGATGAAACCTTCATTTTCAACTTCCTTATAGAATATAAGGTCTCTCTCGTCAAATCTTTCAGCTACTTCATAGTTGCCTATATCTGGTGTAAAACCTAACTTTTCTCTTCCTGTTACAAGGAACTGTACATCTAAGTACTTCTCATGAACCTCTGGCTTTCTGTCTGCAAGTGGTTCTGTCATAGCATCAAATACCTGTGCATATAACTGCTTTCCTTCTATTTCGTATACGCCTGGCTCCATCTTTGTGAAATCATTGCTCTTTAAGTATTCGATTGCTCTTTGTACTGCCTTTGGATAATTAGAATAATCATCCTTTGTGTGAATTGATGAAAATATCATTTTGTTGCTCCTTTTCGTCTGTATTCCGTTAGCAGACATTCCTTAATTTTAATTATTTTTATTATTCTCTATATTTAGTTTCTGTCTGTTCTCGCTGATATTATATTAATACATGCTAATATTTTTATTTACCAGCAATCTATTCAATAATTCTATATCTTTTACTGGACGTTATTCTTACTCTTATCTTCCATGGCGTGAACCATATTAACTATCATCTTATGTGAAGGAACTGGCACACCAAGTCTGTCTCCTGCCTTCACAACTGCACCACTTATTGTATTAACTTCTGTAAGTCTGCCTGCCTTTAAGTCTGCGTAAATAGATGTTCTTCCTTCTGGTGAATTGATTGAAGTATTTCTTACTCTCTCAATCATTTCATCCTCATCAAACTCAAGTCCCATAGCCTTTGCTACCTGCATTGCTTCTTTTATAAGTGTAACTGTCATATTCCATGCATATTCATCCTCTGCGATGAACCCGATAGGTACCTGAAGTACTCCTGTTAATGCACTAAGTGAGACATTCGTAAAGAGCTTATCCCATATAAGCTGCTGTATATTATCGTAAATGTGTGTATCAAAACCACATCCATCAAGACAGACCTTTACTTTCTCAAGCATATTATTCTTGTCTTCTACAAGCATACCTATATTAGTCTTTCCCTTGCCGCCTCTTCTAACATATCCGTTATCAAGAATAGCTCCATTATCTTCTGTTGTTCCTATAATAATTCTTTCCTTAGGAACGAACTCTTCAATAATATCTTCGTGTCCGGCACCATTCTGAAGAGTTAAAACATAAGTATTATCACCGATTATAGCCTTGTTTTCCATAAGCGCAGCTCTTGAGTATAATGCCTTGACAAATATAATAACAAGATCAACCTCACCTATTCCTTCGCTGCTAAGTAATGCCTTTGGATGGTATACAACATCTTTATCATTTTCATATAACTTTAATCCGTCTGCACTAATCTTCTCAACAAGGTCTTCCTTCTTATCTATCATGTAAACATCATTATTCATAGAAAGATGTCCACCATATATAGAACCCATAGCACCAGCTCCAAGTACTGCTATCTTCATAGTAATCCTCCATTTCTGAACCGTAATATTTCTTATTATATACTTTATATATAGCATACTTTAAAATCCAGCCGGTAATATTATCACCTGTTTAAAAGCCTCTATAATAATCATAGTCATCAGCTTTTACAGACTTACCGGCTGATTATCAACCGTAATGCTTTTCTATATTATCTCGTAAATTCAGCAAGTCCTTCGATTGCATATGCTCTGATAGGGCATGAATCTAATCCATAGATTGGAAGTGGTGAATATGACATGAAGAATGTATCCTGTGAAAGCTTATCAAGATTCTTTAATACTTCAAGGAATACTATGTTTTCTGCCATACAGATATCGTGGAAAGGCTTAACATCTTCGTTGCAGTTCTCAATTGAAACTCCATCACCAAAGCCTACACACTTAATCTTGTGGTCTACACACCACTGTGCTGTTTCACCATTAACTAATAATCTCTGATCCTTATCTGTATTAGTATCAGGTGTGAATGGATCAATCTTATAAGAAGAATCTATGATAAGAATATCTCCTTCCTTAACCCAGCCCTCTGTTGCCTTATCAAGGTCTGCTGCACTGATGTGCTTTCTATGAGGAAGTGTATCCTTGAAATCTACATATATTGCTCTTCCCATAAATGTTGTAAGTGGAAGCTCTGCAACTGATGGCCAGTTATCATCATGATGATAAGGACACTCACAATGTGTTCCAAGATGGCTTGTAAGATCCATAGCTGTATGGAAATCAGGGATTGGTCCACCTGTATTATATCTGATAAGATGGCATCTTCTTGACTCTGTCTTTGGGTCTAATGGCTTTGTAAGGTCAATCACCTTTAATCCGTTTCCTAAATCAAATGTTGTATTCATAATATGTTTCCTCCTTAAACTTTGTTATTGATTGTGTTTTAAAATGTTTGTTAACTTTTTGTCTTTCCTTTCGACACTTGCAGTATACCAGTATACCGGTGTATAATCAATTATCAAATTTTTATAAATTTATTGGGTGTTTTTTATGCATTTTAAACAACTCAACGTCGTTTTAAAGATACTTTATATAAATAGTTGCTTGGATTTTTATATAAGTTTGATAAATAAATATCAATGTCATATCATAATATCCTACATAGAACAAAAGAAAAGAATCACAGGAATAGAATAACGGAATTTAAAAATTTGCACTTTTGACACTTTATTTTATATGGTGTAATATATGATATTGCTTTTATTTTTAAGTCATGTAACATAACATCTGGATTAAATAGATTTAATTTTACAAAAATGGAGATATAATATTTATGAACACTTCTACATCATACTGGCTGAAAAAAGGCATACACAATGGTATGCCAATAGCTCTTGGATATCTTGCTGTGTCCTTTACTCTTGGAATAGCTGCCAAAAATGCCGGATTAACAGCACTGCAGGCTGCCCTGGCAAGTATAACCTGCCACGCCTCTGCCGGAGAATTCGCCGGATTCACGCTTATAGCCGCACTCGCCACATATGCAGAAATAGCTGTCATGGAGCTTATAATCAATGCACGATACTTTCTTATGTCGTGTGCGTTAAGCCAGAAGCTTGACAACAAAATGCCTTTTTTTCACAGACTGATCATGGGCCTTTTTGTTACTGATGAAATATTTGGATTATGTGTATCTGTTCCTGAAAAGCTCAATCCTGCTTATATGTATGGCATGGTGCTTGTTGCATCCCCTGCCTGGGTTCTTGGAACCTACTTTGGTGTACTTTTTGGAAACATACTTCCAGCAAGCATCGTAAGTGCGCTAAGTGTCGGACTATATGGAATGTTTATTGCTATCATCATTCCACCAGCAAGAAAGAACAAAATTGTAGCTTGCGTTGTTGCTATATCTATGATTATAAGCTGCATATTCTCTTATGCACCTGTTGTCAGTTCGATATCATCTGGAACACGTATTATTATCCTTACAGTAGTTATTTCACTTGCGGCTGCTGTATTGTTTCCTGTTAAAGAAAACGACAATTCCGCTGATACAAGCCATGATACTGAATAAATTATCAAACTAAAGGAGCTAAAATAAATGCTTTTGCATAATACTTATATATACATACTTATAATGGCATTGGTAACATACCTTATCCGAACACTGCCACTTACACTTATCAGAAAAGAAATCAAGAATACAACTATCAAGTCTTTCCTGTATTATGTACCTTATGTAACACTGGCAGTTATGACATTTCCTGCCATACTTGAATCTACAAACAGTGTTATATCCGCCGCTATTGCATTTGTGATAGCTGTTGTACTTGCCTGGATGGGAAAAAGCCTTTTTCAGGTTGCTATGTTTAGCTGTGCTGCTGTATTCATAGTTGAACTTGTTATGAGATTTATGGCTGGTTAATTGTATACTGCATTACTAATACACGATTAATTGTACATAAAAACACCCCAGCCACATATGCACTAAGCATCTGTGACTGGGGTTTAATAACCTTACCTGTAAAGTATTATTTCTATGAAATCCCAACTAATCTTTTTTCACTAATCCTTTTTCTTATAATTCGCAATTCCGAATATTGCACACAGCATCACCACTGCGAATATCATCCATCCAACAAGATATGATGTTCCAAGCTTTGCAAATGTATCATAATATCCCTTAAGATATACAATTACAATAATCGCCGGAAGTATATAACTCATATAGAACCTGAAACATTCAGGGAACTTTATGCCCTTACCTGTATTAGCTTCCTGTCTGAAGCCTTCCCAGCCCCAGCCATTCTTCTTTGTACAGAATAACACGAATATCATACTTCCAAGTGGAAGAAGATTATATGATACAAGGAAATCTTCAAGATCCATCATACCAGTTCCTGGACCAAGTGGTTCAAAACCTGAAAGCACATTAAAACCTAATACTGCTGGAACTGAAAGCAGCGACATAAATATAATATTCCACAGCACTACCTTTTTTCTTGAATAACCCTTAAGGTCTATGTAAAACGAAATAATATTCTCGAATACAGCTATAACCGTTGAAAGCGCCGCAAACGACATAAATATAAAGAATGCTGTTCCCCATACTCTTCCACCAGCCATGCTGTTAAACACATTCGGAAGTGTCTTAAAAAGCAGCGAAGGACCTGCATCAGGCTGTACTCCAAATGAAAAACATGCTGGTATAATAATAAACCCAGCCATAAGTGCAACGAATGTATCAAGTACTACTATGTTAACAGCTTCGCCACCTATGGTTCTATCCTTCTTCATGTAGCTTCCGAAGATTTCCATAGCACCAATACCTACACTAAGTGTAAAAAATGCATGTGTCATGGCATCGAATATAACAGGGCCTATACCTCTTGTCTTAATAGTATCAAGATTAGGAACAAGATAAAACTTAACACCCTCAGATGCGCCTGGTAAAACAAGCGAATGTATCGCAAGCACAACAATCAGCACTATAAGACATGACATCATTACCTTTGTTATCTTTTCAATACCCTTTTCCAGTCCAAGTGCACATACCCCAAAGGACAACAATATCGCTATCATCATCCATACAATCATGACTCCAGGATTACCTAACATATTACCAAACTCTGCGGTTATCTGCTCTGAACTGACACCTGTAAGTGAGCCGCTTGCTTCCTTGAAAGCATAATAAAGCATCCATCCTGCTACCATAGTATAGAAAGCCATAAGAATATAACTTCCAACTACTGATACCCACTTAAAGTAATGCCACTTACTTCCCTTTTTCTCTAGTACCTCAAACGCTCTGGCTGCACCCTTTCCGCTTCCTCGTCCTATCGCAAACTCAGCACACACAATAGGAAAACCAAGAATAGCAAGGAACACAAGATATATCAGTACAAATGCTGCTCCTCCGTTAATTCCACATATGTATGGAAACTTCCATACATTGCCAAGCCCTACTGCACATCCGGCTGACACAAGTATAAACCCTAAACGTGAGCCAAACTTTTCTCTTTCTTTCAAAACTCAACCTCCAATATTTCACTGTTGTATATTTATTACAATATTCTGCATAACTAATTGCATACAGCTAACGTGCCATAGCCGCCTTAACAAGATGCTTTGCAAGCACAGATGTAGTAACTGAACCAACTCCACCAGGAACAGGTGTTGCTGCTGCTGCGATATCGCTTATAGCATCAAAATCAACATCACCACATAAATTGCCCTCGTCATCTACATTAATACCTACATCAATGACAACTGCGCCATCTGCTACATATTCCTTCTTAATCATACGTGCAGAACCTGCAGCCGCAACAAGTATCTCAGCGTTCTTACATGTACCTGCCATGTCAACTGTCTTTGTATGACATACTGTAACTGTTGCATTGCGCTTCATAAGAAGCATAGAAACAGGTTTTCCTATAACAAGACTTCTTCCTACAACTGTTACCCTTTTACCCTTTATATCAATACCAGCATAATCTAACATCTCAATGACTGCCTCTGCTGTACATGGTGCATATCCACTCTCATCACCGGCATATACCTTAGCTAAGTTAAGAGGTGATATACCATCAAGATCCTTTCTTGGATCTATTTTGTTTTCAATCTGCTTTTCATCAAGCTGCTTTGGAAGTGGTCTTAACATAAGAATACCATCTATGTCAGGATTCTCGTTAATCTTATCGAACTCAGCCTGAAAGGTATCATTATCTATATCAGCATCAAATGTATATGTTGTACATCTGACTCCTACCTTATCCATCTTTTTAACAGCTCCTCTTTCATATGAGCAGTCATCTGGTCTTTCACCAACCCTGATAATAGCAAGGTGTGGAAGTGGACCTTCTATACTTTTAACCTGTTCCATAAGCTTTTCATTAATGGCATTAGCTACTGGAAGTCCTTTTAATATCTCCATTATCTATATATCTCCATATTTGTTATTTAAATATATTTTATTTTGTTGTGATTTTTATCATAATTACAACTACACATATATGTCTGGCTATCTCACACAATCCATAACTCTGTCATACACCTCATCTGCCATCTGATTACCTCTGATGATGAGCTCATCTGCCCTTGTATTCATATCATCTGCCACATCAGTGTCCTTCATAAGCTTTGTATTTATGTATACATTAAGTGAAGCTCCGTTGAGTGCTGCCTTACACATCTGTACACCTACTCCCGCATCACTTATAGCTAATCTGCTGCCAATAACAGATATCCTGTCTATAAGTCCAATAGCTTCAACTATAACCTCCATCATGGAAAGTGGTGCTTCACTTGCTGCTATAAGCGCTTTTTCCATAACCTCTTCACGATGCTTTAACTGCTCATCAGTATCTTTAGGAAGACCATACGCCTCCGATAAAGGCTTGAAAGCTTTGGCATCCTTATCCATACATTCTGCCAGTTCTTTAGTCAGGTCATTTGCACGTACTATAAGCTTTTCGATTTCATCCTGATATTCGGCATATTTTTTCTTTCCTGTTGTAAGTGCAAGAACCATGTTACCAAGTGACATGCCAACTGCTGCAACATATCCACATGCACCACCTCCACCTGGAACTGGTTCCTTTGATGAAAGCACATTAAGGAATTCGTTCATATTCATATCCGTCATCATATCTCTTTCTCCTTTACAAACCATTATTCTGCCAGTATCTGAAATGCTGTATTTTATTTAACTATAATTCAATCTCTCCTGTAAACACAGTAGCTGCAGGACCTTCCATATATACATCCCCGCTTTCTTCATCCCATGTTATCTTAAGATCTCCTCCTAGAAGGTGAACTGTTACATCCTTACTGTCACACATGCCATTAAGAACTGTAGCAACAACTGTCGCACATGTTCCTGTTCCACATGCGAATGTCTCACCAGAACCTCTCTCCCACACTCTCATGTTAAGAGTTTTTCTGTCTAATACCTGTACGAACTCTGTATTGATTCTTTCTGGAAATGCCTTATGATTCTCAAAATATGGTCCAACCTTTTCTATATCGAATTTTGTTATATCTATATCGTTATCAAGATATACAATATCATGTGGGTTGCCCATAGATACACCTGTTATATCATATGATTTTCCATCCACCAGTATTGCTTCATTAATAACTGCATTTTCCACATTATCAAGTGCTTTAACAGCAAGCGGACACAGTGTGGCATCATTCTTGTATGTATTCCTGTAAGCTGCCTTATATTCTACTAAAGCATTAACATCTACAGGTACCTTTGAAGCCTCAAGTTCCGGTTTTCCCATATTAACTACTACAGAAGCTACCTTGCCATCATCTCCAACATTTAACTTAAGTATCTTAATACCTGCCAATGTCTCTACATTGACTGTTGTCTTATCTGTAAGACCATTGTCATATACGTACTTTCCTACACATCTTATTCCATTTCCACACATCTGTCCCTGTGAACCATCTGCGTTATACATCTCCATAAAAAAGTCTGCCTTATCAGATGGCTTTATGAGTATAAGTCCATCAGAACCTATTCCAAAATGTCTGTCACTTACCCTTACAGCCACCTCTGATGGATTTGCCAGAGGTAACTTAGTGCAATCCACATATACATAATCATTGCCTGCACCCTGCATCTTTGTAAACTTCATATCAATCTCCATTTCTTTATGTGAAAATGATTATTCTATTGAATATAATTCTTCTCACACTTAATATTCTATATTATGATACCAGAGTCAAAAGGTCTAAACCCACATGAGCTTGCTCATAGGTGGGTGAAAGACCTTGGGACCCGCCCCGATATGAGCATAAAAGTGGGATGATAATCCCACGATATGCGAATATTGGGAAGAATTGTGGGAGTGCGTAGCACGTAACAATTCGTAGGTATCAAAGTCGGGGGCTTTTGACCCCGACATCATACTATGCTGTAATGTCGGTCTTAGAAGGTATTCAAAGCCTTACTGATGTATACCTTAACTACACTTCTGTACCTACACATCTGCATATATACTTAACACCATCGTTGCTGACTCAACCATAGTGTTACCGCTATCCATACTACACTTCTGGATATACCTGAACGCATCCTGCTCTGTCATATTATTTCTTTCCATAAGCAGATGCTTTGCGTTATCTATTATTTTCTGTTCTTTGGGACTTCTCTGCCTTGGTGTTGTACGGGCCTTTCTTCTTTTTCTTATCTGAGACTGCAGCATAATCTCTATGGTAGATAACAGATCATTTACCTTGATAGGCATAGCTACACATACAACATTGCTATCCTGACAGTCCTCCCACAGATTCTGTGATGCAACAAGCAGCAGTTCAAAGCTTTTAGGCTTATATTCGCATAATTCAGAATAAATCATATTATCTGAAAGCTTATAACCACTTATAATGATACCGTCAGACAGTGCATCTGCCTGATTGATAACCTGTGCCCCACTTGTACAAGGAACTGCCACATCATATCCCTTACGAACCAGGAGACTTCTTACAGACCTTGCCTCCTCTATCTTCGGAAATGCAACAATCAATGTAGACATATTCTAACCTCGTATATTAAAACTTATAAAGATATTCATCGAGCTCCCACTGTGTAACCTGAGTCTTGTAATCATCCCATTCCTTTAGCTTGGCTTCTGTATACTTTGTTGTAATATGCTCTCCAAGAACACCACATATAAACTTATCCTCATTAAGATACTTTATCGCATCATAAAGGTTATCTGGCAGTATTTCTATTCCTGCATCTTTTCTTTCCTCTTCTGTCATCTCAAATATATTGCAGTCAACACTGGCTGGAACCTCCAGCTTATTCTTAATACCATCAAGACCTGCCGCAAGGCATGTAGCAAGTACAAGGTATGGATTAGCCGAAGGATCAGGATTTCTAAGCTCCACCCTTGTTCCATTTCCTCTTGAAGCTGGTATTCTTATAAGTGGACTTCTGTTAGTTACTGACCATGCTATATATACAGGTGCTTCATAACCTGGCACAAGTCTTTTATATGAGTTAACAAGTGGATTAGTAATAGCTGTCATACCCTTTGCATGCTTCATGACACCCGCTATGAAATGATATGCATCCTCTGATAATCCAAGCTTATCACTATCATCTGCAAATATATTCTTTCCATCCTCTGTAGCAAGAGACATATTAACATGCATTCCAGAGCCGTTAATACCATACTTTGGCTTAGGCATAAATGTTGCATACAATCCATGTCTTTTAGCTATAGTCTTTACTGTAAGCTTGAATGTCATAATATTATCTGCTGTCTTTAAAGCTTCATCATATCTGAAATCAATCTCATGCTGCGCTGGTGCAACTTCATGATGGGAAGTCTCTATCTCAAAGCCCATATCTTCAAGAGTAAGCACCATATCACGTCTTACATTCTCTCCAAGGTCTGTAGGTCCTAAATCAAAATAACCTGCCTTTTCATGGGAAAGTGTTGTTGGAAGTCCATTATCATCTGTATGGAAAAGGAAAAACTCACATTCCGGTCCAACCTCGAATATATATCCCATATCCTTAGCTTCATTAATCACTTTCTTAAGTATCCATCTTGGATCACCCTCGAATGGCTTACCATTTGGTGTATATACATCGCATATAAGTCTTGCAACCTTTCCCTGCTGTGGTCTCCATGGAAATATTTCAAATGTATCATAATCCGGGTACAGATACATATCAGACTCTTCTATCCTTACGAAGCCCTCTACTGAAGAACCATCAAACATACATTTGTTATCCAGTGCTTTGCCAAGCTGGCTTGAAGTAATAGCCACATTCTTTAGCACTCCAAACATATCTGTGAACTGAAGTCTGATAAACTCAACATCCTCTTCCTCTACCATTCTAAATATATCCTGCTTAGTATATTTCATATAGTAACCATCCTTTCCTGCTGTACGCACGCATACTAGGATTAATATACTACAGAATACATTTACTTGTATACATACTTTCTTAAAAAACTAATATTATTAAGTAATTATTACCCATTATATGTGCATATATTATACCAATTATATATGTCATTTTATATAACGGAGAAACCTTATGAATAGAATCAATAGCAAAAACAGCAGCAATGCTGTCAGCAATATTAAAAATATAACCCACCTTAAGCTGTCTGTACTCTTATCCTCCATACTTCTCATGCTTGCCTTTGCTTTTTTTATCTACGCAAGCTTTAACCCTAAAGACACTGCTGCCAGTTCTAAAAAACCTGTTTACTCTGATTCTGGTTCCAATTCTGGTTCTAATTTGGGTTCGGATTCCGTTTCCAATTCTGGCTCTGATTCTAGTTATAACTCTGGTTCTGGTTCGGATGGTATAAATGGCGGTTCTATCAAAGGAAACTGTGTCGCTGGCAAGAAAGCACTTCCTATATACTGTATACAGACTGATGAAAAAAAGATATCTATATCATTCGATGCCGCCTGGGGTGCTGATGATACGATAAAGCTGCTTGATATTCTTGATAAGCACAATGTCAAGACAACATTTTTTATGACAGGCGGCTGGGTTTCTACATATCCTGATATGGTTAAAGAAATATATAACAGAGGTCACGACCTCGGCAATCATAGCGAGAATCATAAGGAAATGAGCAAACTGAGTGCCTCTGAACAGAAAGAAGAAATAACCGCAGTTGATAATAAAATCAAAGAACTTACAGGATATGACTGCTTTCTATTCAGACCACCTTATGGTGACTATAATTCACTGCTTATCAACACCGTATATGGCTGTAACCACTATCCTGTGCAGTGGGATGTAGACTCCCTTGACTGGAAAGACTACGGCGTTGACAGCATAATAAAAACCGTCACCAGACATAAAGCTCTTGGTAACGGTTCTATAATTCTTATGCATAATGGTGCGAAGTTCACTGCCGAAGCCCTTGATACAGTACTCACAATCCTTGAAGAACAAGGCTATGAGATTGTTCCAATATCCCAGCTTATCATCCGCGAGAACTTCCATATGGATGGAACTGGACGGCAGATTGAGGATTGACTGCTGATTATAACTATTAATTATCTATTCCTAAGTCATATATAATGATGTCGGGGTCAAAAGCCCCCGACTTTGATAGCCTGCATACATAAATCTAAGCGACTTTATTATTATAATCTGTGACAAATACCTCACTTGCTATTGCTCTTGCTGCCTCTACAATCTTCTCAAGACGAACCATAACTTCATCTGAAAAGTACTTTTCACCGCATTCCTCACATTCCTCACATGGAACATTTTTTATTATGATTATGCAATCATCAAAAGTAACAACATGTGTCGTTACTGATGGTCTTGTTGTCTTACATCTACAATAAAAACACATATTTATCGTTCCCTCCTTGTCTTCATATCTAGTTCGAACTTATCTGTATTAGGAGAATCTCTTCAAGAAAATTATACAACTTAATCGCATTTTCTTAATGCGTTAAATATACATTATAGAAACTTACATCTATATCCCCCTGTAAATGTTTCACCTCCTGCCAGCTCATTGCCCCATTCTCTGGCAGTAAGACTGCCGTCTGAGTCTATGGCATCTGTTCTTCCGTACCATGGTTCTATACACACGAAAGGTACTCCTTTTCCTGCTGCTGACCATAGTCCGAAAACAGGAGCCTTAAACATAACTTCTACAACTGGTTCACAATCCTTACTTAAGCTCACGCTCTTAATCCCACTGTTTTCAACAATTAGAGCATCTTTATCAAAAAACTCCTTTGTGATTGTAACATTATTATTTGAGAGAGTGAGATAATGTTCCTCTGGCATAAGAAGACCATCCTCTGATAACAGCTTATAAGCCACCTTATCATCCTCAGTATCAAATCTTATCTGCGCGCCGATGGCATTATCGCCGCACACAAATGCAGGATGTCCACCTATACTAAAATACATAACATCATCACCAGTATTCTTTACTTCCCATATTGTGCTTATATTATTTCCACTAAGTCTATGAGTTATCATCAGTTCAAAATCAAAAGGATACTTTTGCTTTGTTGCTTCACTTGATGTCAGCCTCATCATTATCACATTATCTTCATTATGGACTAATGTGAATTCAGAATCTCTTGCAAAGCCATGCTGTGTCATATGATATTCTTTTCCTTTATATACAGAAGTATCATTCTTATATCTTCCTACAAGTGGAAAAAGAACTGGTGTATGTCTTTTCCATGCATCCGGATTGCCGTTCCATATATACTGCTTTGAATCCTGCTTTCTTACTACAGATATTATCTCACATCCTTTAGAATCAATTATTACATCAAAATCGTCATTATAAATTTTATACTGCATACTCTGTTACCCTCTCACTATATTCTAATCAAAATACTATTTATTATAAACTAATCAGAATGTATCCTGACCCTTACATCATTTTAACATAATAATTGCTTTAATTACAATTATTACTATTGCTCATTATTTACGTGCTCATTATATATATCGTATATATTCATTGTATACATAAACAGGAGATATGCAGTCATCCCGCATATCTCCTGTTTGTTGTTACTATAATATTGGAAAGTTTTTATACTAATCACTTAGTATGTTTATTTTATGATGTGAGTATCACACTTACATCATATTATACAGGCATAAATGTATTCTGCCAGCATAAGCTTATTTCTTGTAACCGAATTCTGGAATTTCGCTCCATCTGTTACGGAAGTAGTGTGCTACCATCTTAGGCTTTCTATCCCTTGTGAATAAGCCCTTCTTGTTACCCTGTACTCTGAGTAAGCTCTGGCTCGTAGCAAAATCTGCAAAGTTCCAAGCCTGCTCACCAACTACGAATTCGAATTCATCAAATACCTTATTGTTCATCTCATAATACTCTACCTGATATTCCTCTGTATACATAACAGATGTTGTATCGTGAAGTCCACTGACAGTATCTGCACCATATTCTGTAAACATTACTGGTTTTCCAAGCTTGCCCCAGTCTGAAAGTTCCTTGCGAAGTCCTTTTTCAGAGATTTCAAGGTCTGGTCCACCAAAATACCAGCCATAATAACGGTTAAGGCATATAACATCGCTTAATTTAGAAGAACAATCAGTATCAGCAGTTGTTCCCTGAACACTTACTAATGTGCAAGGACGTTTCTGTGGATCGATTTCCTTTGCAAGGTCAAACAATGGTTTAAAGTAATCATATGCGCCATCTGCTGCTGAGTCAGGCTCATTCGCAATACTCCACATAACAACACAGGCATGGTTCTTATCTCTTGAAATAAGGTCTCTTATAACATCCTTATGATGCTCCTGTGTCTGAACTCCGTGTTCTTTATCAAATGTACCGATTCTTTCTCCACCAAAGTTAGCACCGCCACCAAACTGAAGATTAACACCTACTGCTGTTGTTTCATCAATAACAACGATACCTTCCTCGTCACATAATCTCATCATCTCTTCACTGTATGGATAATGGCTTGTTCTGAAGCTGTTAGCATGCTGCCACTTCATAATAGATATATCCTTTGTGTTCATAGGAAGATTAATTCCTCGTCCGTTAGGGAATGTATCTTCATGCTTTCCATAACCCTTAAAGTAGAATGGCTTTTCATTGATAAGGAACTTAACTCCATCTACTCTTACACTTCTTACACCATAAGGAAGTGTATAAACATCTTCTCCTGCTGTAACCTTTATCTGGTAAAGATAAGAATTTAATGGCTGCCAAAGCTTTACATTCTCAAGTTCAATCTTTCCCTGTGTTCCTGCTGCCTCTGCAACTTTATTGCCTTCAGCATCAATTACCTCAATCTTGCAAGCTGTGCTGTCCTTATCAACACCCTCAATATCAACATCATAGTTAAGTACTGCTGATGGTGCTTCCTTTCCAAAGTCAATATCTGATGTTACTGTAATATCATTGATATAGGTCTTAGGTGTTGTATATATCTTAACTGGTCTTGTGATACCACAATAGTTAAAGAAATCGAAGTTAGGATTATTCTGTGGCTTTTCAGATGCACCTGAACCCATGCCTCCCATCATGCCACTCATCATATTAGCCTTACCGCCAACTGGAAGAGTTGTATAATCAATAACATTATTAACTGCGATTGTAAGAAGATTATCGCCATCCTCTAATACATCATTTAATTCAACTTCAAATGGAAGAAAGCCGCCCTTATGCTCACATATTAAGTTACCATTAAGGTAAATCTTTGCATAATGTGTTACCGCTGCGCATCTTAATACAATTCTCTGGCTCTTAACATATGATGGAACAGAGATATTTCTCTGATAAAATACCCATCCATAATGGTCCCTGAAATCAGCTCCTTCTTTTAAATCATTATATGAAGCTGGAACCGGCATAGTGTCTGCATCCTTTAATGGAGCCTCATACCATTTCTCATCAAAGCCTTTGCCGTTGTCTAACTTAAAATCCCATACACCACTTAAGTCACTTAATAATCTTGATTCTGTTAAAATTGGATATAACATAATTAATTTCCTCCTGTGATTTTAATAATTTTATTTTTCAAATGATGTCGGGGTCAAACGCCCCGACTTTAATACCTACGGATTGTTTTGCGCTACGCATTTTCATTTCTCTTAATTCTAAGCTTCTCTGCATTCTCTTCAACTCTCTTCTTGTTAAGAGGATATAAGAACCATAAAGCAAGTAAAAGTAATATCATTCCTCCCGCTGGTACAAGGCAGGTAATATTATATATTCCGTCTACTACCTTTGGATCAAAGGCTGTTACTGAACTATATCCTATTATTGAAAGAAGTATTCCTGATAAACCTGATGAACAAGCCTGTCCAAGCTTTCTTGCAAAGGAATATACTGAATAAATTGTTCCATCCTGACGGACTCCTGTCTGAACCTCTGACTCGTCAATTACATCTGTAATCATAGCCCATATAACCATATTAAACATTGAAGTTCCTATTGTAGCTACGATTATTAATCCTACCCATACCCATACATTGTGTGTATGAATTATGAATAATAGTATGAAGGAAGCTGCACTTATAAAGCATCCTATAATTGATAATTCTTTTTTACCTATCTTTGAAGCAATCTTTACTATAAATGTTGAAAGTGCAAGTATAACAACTGTTCCTGCAAGACTTGCTATTGACATAGCCTTTATATTACCAAAGTAATTAGGATATACATAAGCATTCATATTGCTTAATGATAACTGTGCAAGTAAGAATACTAACGCACATACAATAATTCCTATTAATGACTTGTTATGAACAAGCTGCTTAATAAGTTCCTTAAATGAGAACTTCTGTGTATTCTGTTCTACCTTAACTCTTTCTGTTGTCATATGATAGCAGAGCATATAACATATAACTGCACCTATTGAGCAGATTAATGCTCCAATCATCATCTTTTCACCAGATAATACTGAATTACCAGCTGCATCTGTATAATATACTACAAGTGGTAATATAACACCAATAGCTGTCTGTGCAAGTGTTGCACCAATTGTTCTCCAGTTAGAAAGTGATGTTCTGTCTGTTGGGTTATCTGAAATTGCAGATGCCATTGAACCATAAGGAATATTAACTCCTGTGTAACATACGCTTCCCCAGAGAAGATATGTAAAGAACATCCAGAATATCTTAAAGCCCATTGGCATTCCCTTAAAATATGTTGCATACATCAGAAATGAAGCAACTGCAACTGGTCCACACATACGTCTTATCCAAGGAGCAAACTTACCTTTCTTACCAGGTCTGCTTCTATCAACAATCTGTCCCATAGTTACATCTGTTATCGCATCAACGAATCTTGCTGCCATCATCATAAGTCCTACAAGCGCTGCTGAAACACCCATGACATCTGTGTAGAATTTAAGTAAAAACATTGCTGATAACAAAAATGTAAAATCATTACCAAAATCGCCAAACATATAGCCCAGCTTATCCTTTATCCCAAAAGGCTTTACCTTTCCATTATTACTATTCATTATACATCCTCCATTTCTGTACATACACATTCTTATATGTAATATGTACACCTTATATTTTTGCTTTGAATTCTTTTAAAGACCGTCTTTAAATATTTGTTTGCACCCCTTTGTGTGCTTGTTTTCTATGGTCTTATAATAACTTTTTTATACATTTTCTGTTATTACTATATTCAGTATTTATCGTACAATTTTTACCTGTCCAATTTTTATACTAAAAATTATACCCTTTTACATTTAAATTATACTAACATGTCAGTTGTACCTCTATTAACATGTTAGTATTCTTATTTGTGACATGTTAGTTTTTAGATTTATAATTGTTACATACATTAAATATATGTTTCACGCTCATATCATAATTTTAAAAATTATTTTAAAAATAATAATTAATAGATAATATTTTATACAACTTATGATATAATATAATATGATGTGAGTGTCAAAAGTAAATTTTGCCACTCACTGATGTATCAGGATTGCTACATTGCTATGCAATTCACGCAATCCTTAAACACCTCAAACTTTCATAAAATGCCGTATTCACGACATTTTATTCCGTTTTCGGTGTTTAGCGTGTCCCAAGTAAAAAAGTCTTTTTCTGCAAGCAGAAACGACTTTTTATACTTTTGACACTTACATCATAATATGATGTGATAATACAACGCAAAAACATAGCTTTGGGGGATATACATGGAATACAAAATATATTTAGATTATACAATCGAGCTTTTATCGCAAATAAAAATCCCATCCTACATTATTGACACTCCTTACATATGGGATAATCAAATTGATGGTGGACTTAGAAATAACATTTTCAACCAGAATGCTTATAAGAATAATGAAGAAAATTTCAGCCAGTTCATCAAATCCTATAACAGGGATAATACTGCTTTATTTATACATGACAGCTTTTCATGTGAATATATACATATTAAGCTTCCTGACAGCGAAAGAATATTCATAGCAGGTCCATTCTCCTTTGAAAGATTCACTAACCAGAGAATACTTGACCTATGCTCTTACAATTCAGTTCCTGTGCAGTATAATGAGTTTATGCAGCTGTACTACTCTGCTCTGCCAGTATTTGCTGATGAACGCTGCATTACAGCGATTATAAGCTGCCTTTGCAGCAAGCTTTGGGGTAACAATTATACTATTGAAAAAAAACATGTACTTAATAAAAATTCAACTCCATATATGTATAAAGAAGAGGCACCAGAGCCTACAAAAAAATCTGTCGAAGCTCTGGAAACACGCTATAAAAATGAAGCATTTCTTATGGAATGTATAGCACATGGAGATTACAGATCTATTGAAAATATGGAGCGTCTTAACTCTTCTGATATAAAGCCACGCTTATCTGACTCAATACGTGACAGAAAGAATTTCATGATCATACTAAATACAATCTGCCGTAAAGCTGCACAGACTGCATATATACATCCGGTACATCTTGATGAAATATCGCGCAAATTTGCAATTAAAATTGAAGACTGCACATCAATCGCACAGCTTGAAGTATTAGAAAATGAAATAACAAGAAAATACTGTCTTCTTGTCCAGTCACACTCATTACGGACATATAGCAAGCCTATACAGAATATAATCAACTATATATCCTTTAATCTCACAGCTGATTTAAGCCTTAACGCTTTATCGGAAGAGTTTATGTTAAACAGCAGTTATTTATCAACGCTCTTTAAAAAAGAAACCGGAGTAACTCTGACGAATTTCGTAAACAATAAAAGAATCGAGCATGCAATATACCTGCTAAACACAACACAGTCAGCTATTCAGGATATTGCCGCACAATGTGGCATTAACGATGTGAACTACTTTACCAAGCTTTTTAAAAAGCTTAAAAACATGACTCCTACGCAATACCGCGAAATGATACAACACAAATAAGCTATAAATCAAAAAAGACTGACGTAATGATAATATGATGCAAGTGGCAAATTTCACTTTTGACACTCACATCATAATATATTACGTCAGTTTTTTTCAAAATATTCCGGATATATTCCCTTAAGCTTATCAAGCTCATTAAATATTCTGCTTATATGTGCCTTTATAACACGAAGATACATTCTCTTATCTTTATTTTTTATTGCTTCTATAAGCATTTCATGTTCATCATTGGTCTTTGCGCTTATGCTTTTATTCAGTTCTGCAAGATACCTTATTCTGTTATAATGACTCATCTGTGTCTGGATTATATTCATGGCAAGCTTTTCACCGGAACATTCGTATATCAACTTATGAAATTCATTATCTATCTCTATTCTTGGAATATTTTCCACTTCTTCGTTATAGTTAATAAGACGGTTATTAAGCTGTGTCATCTTATCAAGCATGTCATCGCTGGCGTTTTCAAATATTGCATCCACCATTCCAATCTCAAGACTTTTTCTGACAAACCATTCCTGCTCCGAACGCTTACAGTTAATACAGGCTACATATGTTCCGGACTGTGGTATGATTTTTAAAAGTCCCTCTTTTTCAAGATTAACTATTGCCTCTCTTGCAGGTGTTCTTGATACATCATATCTTAAAGCAATCTTCTGGGCACTTATAGAATCTCCCGGAAGCAGCTTAAAATTCATTATATCATATTTTAATTTTTCATATGTTTCTTCGTTTAATGACTTCTCCATAGCTGTACAACCTTTCTGTATATTGATATAACTGTTCCTTTTTCAGGAAATAATCTTTATGATGATATCTATAGCTGCAGATATAGCCGTTTTTTACATCATATAACAAAATACCGCCCAGAGCTTGTATAACAGATAAGTTCCAAGCTCTGAACGGCAATGTATTTATATATATTAAAGATACTTCTTAAGTGTTTCTCTTACAGCGCCTTTTCCTGATATTTCTTCTACAAATATCTCTTCAACCTTATCACCGATTCCTGCTTCGTATAAATTTATACCAAATATATTAGCATTTGACAACAAATTCTTCAACTGGCCCGTGTAAGATGATGGCTCACCCCATATAATACCTTTAATCTGGTCTTTTAATTCATCAGCCATAGGATCTGGTGATAACTCAAAAGCAGCACCATCATCATCCACTCCAAGAAGATATCTGCACCATCCGGCAATTGCAAGCGGAATAGCCGTAAGTGACTTTGCACTTCCATCTTTAGCAACATATGCCTTGATTGTTTCTCCATATCTTATTCCAACCTTCTGTGAAGTGTCTGTTGCTATTCTTTGTGGTGTATCCGGCATAAATGGATTAGGTATACGGACATTAATAACCTCATCCGCAAACTTCACAGGATCTATAATTCCTGGATTAGTAACAACTGGCATTCCCTCAACCAGTCCTATTCTTCTTACAAGCTCTGAAAGTTCTTTATCCTTCATCTCATCAGCTATCAGATCATAGCCTAATACACAGCCATATACTGCAAGTGCTGTGTGTAACGGATTAAGACATGTAGTAACCTTCATTCTTTCTACCTTGTTAACTGTATCCCTGTCTGTCATATAAACCCCCGCCTTTTCAAGCTGTGGTCTTCCATTAGGGAATCTGTCCTCTATAACAAGATACTGTGGTCCCTCTGCATTAACAAAAGGAGCTATATAAGTTCTCTTAGATGTAATAACTGGTGCCATAGCTTCAACACCAGCATCCTCCAATGCCTTTGCAACTGAATCTGCTGGTCTTGGAGTAATCTTATCTATCATAGACCATGGGAATGATATCGTATTCTCATCATTGACATACTGAACAAAATCTTCTCCAACAAAGCCCTTCTTTGCCCATTCACTTACCATTTCTGTTACTGAGTTTCTTAACTTTTCACCATTGTGTGAGCAGTTATCCATAGATACAACAGCTAAAGGTGCCTTGCATGTATTAAATCTTTCTAATAAAAGAGCAGCTACAACTGCCATAGCAGATGATGCCTTATCAGGTCCATTATCAATATCACTCTTGATGAATGGGAAAAACTCTCCCTTTGCATCATGAAGCGCATATCCTTTTTCTGTTATTGTAAATGAAACCATCTGAAGCTTAGGACTTGCAAATATTGTCTTTAATCTTGACCAGTCTGCTTCTACTGATGACTGTGCCTTAACAGCCTCTGTAAGTGAACCAAGCACCTTCTTATCTGTACTTCCATCTTCCTTTAATGTAACAGCCATAACAAGATTGTCAAATGGTGTGTATATCTTATCAACCACATCATAATCAAATGTTTCAACACAGGTGATTCCTTTATCTGATAATCCCTGTTCAAGCAGAGAATCTGCTATCCCACCTATAAAAATCCTGAAAATATTACCTATTCCAAAATGAACCCATACAGGTGCTTCCTTTGTTGCTGTGGCAACTTTCCCAACATCATATGATGGAAGCTTTATCCCTGCCTTTTCCCATTCTTTTTTATCTTTAATACCTTCTATAGAAAGCTTCATAATAATCCTCCATTCTTGCGCTGTTTCTCAGCATAAATTAATCAATTGATATATGTCTGAAACGATTTATCTTTCTGACTTAACAATAGCCTCCCATAAGCCATTAAGATATGTTGCTCCTAATGCTCTGTCATAAAGGCCATAACCTGGCATAGCTACCTCATCCCATATCATTCTTCCGTGATCTGGTCTTATCACACCATCAAAGCCCGTATCGTGTAAGGTCTTCATGATCTTATACATATCCATAGAGCCATCTGTTGATAAATGTGCAGCCTCCTCAAAATCTCTTGGAGAATTATACTTAAGATTTCTTACGTGTGCGAAAGGTATTCTTCCTCTGCAGGCTTTAATAATCTCACAGATGTCGTTATTCTGGTTAGAACCAAATGAGCCTGTGCAAAGTGTGATGCCATTATAAGGCTTATCAACTGCATCAAGAAGCTTTGTAACAGAATCCTTACCTGTCATGATTCTTGGAAGTCCGAATATAGGCCATGCTGGATCATCCGGATGGATACCCATCTTAATATCATACTTCTCACATACAGGTCCGATAGCTTCAAGGAAATATACAAGATTGTTAAAGAGCTTATCAGCATCTACATCCTTATACATCTCAAAAAGCTCTTTAAGATGATCAAGTCTTTCTGGCTCCCAGCCTGGCATAACGAAACCGTTAGACATCTTTTCTACTGATTCCTTCATGTGTTCTGGATCGATCATATCTACTGTATCCTGATTATAAGCAAGAACTGTTGAACCATCCTCTCTTACTCTTGCAAGCTCAGAACGTGTCCAGTCAAATACTGGCATAAAGTTGTAACATACCATATGAATATCTGCTTCACCAAGTGCCTGTAATGTCTTGATGTAATTATCAATATGCTCATCTCTCTTAGCTGTACCAATCTTAATGTCATCTGAAACATTAACTGACTCTATACCTGCTATTCCTAACCCCTCTGCTTCAACTACCCTCTTAAGCTCTGCAATCTCTTCTGGCAGCCATAACTCCCCTGCCTGCTTGCCAAAAAGTGTTGTAATAACATTCTTAACCCCCGGAATCTGTCTTATCTGCTTAAGTGTTACACTGTCATATCCTGGTCCATACCATCTTAATGTCATATCCATAATAAAAAATCCTCCTTAAATATAAAATGATCATCCACCTTTTATGTTACCCATTAACTGTGGCAGCCATAACAAATATATCATTACTGTTACAGCATTTCTTTATTGATAACATACTAACATGTTAGTTCTAACATGTCAATATATTTATTTGATTTATTTTATATTCTTATGTTGTTTTTAAAAAAACAGGAGCTTTTGATGTTCTTATCAAAAGCCCCTGCTTTCATGCCTGCGGATTATTCTTTTATTTATCTGTCGTTGTTCATTCTCCAGTCTATACATCTTTGCAGATATTCAACGTATTCAGGATTCTTACACATACCTTTGCCAGGATTATCTGATATCTTGGCAACATCCATTCCGTTACACTTTGTCGTTTTCATAACGATATTAAGTGCTGGAACCTTCGTATCATTACTGATATACGTTCCTATTCCAAATGCTACCTTTGCCCTGCCATTAAAATATCTATACAGCTTGTCAGCCCTGTCAAAATCAAGACTGTCACTAAATAACAGAGTTTTATTTCTTGCATCTATTCCAAGACTCTCATAATGCTTAAGCATTTTCTCACCCCATGCATAAGGATCGCCGCTGTCATGTCTTACGCCACCAAAAAGTGTTGCATATGTGAGCTGGAAATCCTTTAAGAAGCAGTCTGTTGTTATTGCATCTGTAAGTGCTATACCATTAAGTATGCCATATTCTCTTACCCATGCATCAAGTGCATACCAGTTAGAATATGCCGGATTGTGCTTGTGATTGCCCTGTCCTGTACACATGATCCACTCATGTGCCATAGTACCTACTGGTGTGAGATTGTATTTCTTTGCAAGATAAACATTACTTGTTCCGACAAATAACGAATTACCTTTATAGTCAGCCTCTGACAAAGCCTTAACAGCAAGCTCCTGTGCCTCAGCTGATAATCGTCTTCTAAGTCCGAACTCACTAAAGCTTCCTAGTCTGTATACAGTTTCTTTTCCTTCTGTTCCATCAGCATCATCTGCTTCAAGTGCTGCCACTTTAGCCGACAATCTCTCCTTAAAGCTGTCAAGAAGTTCATTATAATCGTAAGCCATTCTGAAGTACACTTCATTTACGATAGCAAGCGTTGGTATCTCGTACATTGATGTGTTAAGCCATGTACCAAACGTTTCGATACTAAGTCCACATTCTGCATCCGTAGTTATCTTAAAATCTGCATATCTTGCCTGCCATAATCTTAAAAAGTCCACATAACTACCCTTCATCCACTTTACATTTTCAAGGTAATCAAGCTCATCCTCTGTAAATCTCAATGTACAAAAATGCTTTATCTGCTCTCTTATCTCTTCAACCATTTCCTCTGTAAAATGCACGTCCTTATTGCGGCACTTGAATGTCCATGTTGTCTTATAATCTGAAAACTGATGATATATCGCCTGTCCCATACTGAACTTATACATATCTGTTTCTAATAAACTTGTTATTATTGGATGTAATCTCATAATTTTCCTCTTTTCTGCGCACATCCCTCTCTTACAATATATGTGGTGCGCCTAATCCTTTTCATTTTTCAGGAACTCTGTAATCTTTCTAAAAATGTATCTGCGTATAGAACTTTAAACCAAATATCTTACAATCTGTTGCAGAAACTTTATTACAAAATGTATCTGAATATAGTTCTCTAAACCCGGTCTATACTATCTCTACCTGTATCATACCAGCTGTCTTAACTGCGGCTTCCTTTGAGTCCTTAGTCACGCAGGCTGTTGCATTTTCTATAAGTCTTACAGTCACCTCCGGTATTGTGGCTTTGGCTATGCTTAAGTTGCTTATGACACATATTCCTGTACATACGCCGCAGAAGTCGACTACATCTCCCTCACTTACCATATTTGAAAGCACCTCTCCAAGCTCAAGACTTGCAAATGTAGGCTTATCAATAATAACAGGCTCATATGAGGCATTAACTACTTTCATAATATCGCTGTTAATCTGCCAGCCATCTGTTCCCTTAATACAGTGGACAACCGGAAGCTTTCTTCCCTCCTGTGTATTAAGATAGTTATCACCGTGCGTATCCCTTGTAAGAATAACATCTGTATATCCGCCGTTATTCACTGCATCAATAACAGCTGGAACGGCTTGTTTACATTCATCATTTCCAAGTGGGCCATCGATGAAATCATTCTGCATATCTATAATAACTAATACTTTTTTCATAGTGCTGCTATCCTTTCTTTTAATTATTTTATTCAAATGAGCATATATAAAATATTGTTTAGCTTTGCCTGTATTAGATGGTCATATCAGTCTGGAACATACTCATACAGCTCCGAAGCCTTGTTGCCTGTTATGGAAACGCCCTTTCTGTCGAGTGATTTTATTTTATTGTCGACATTTCTTTTAAAATTCGTCTTGTAGAGCTTCTTTCCGAGTATAATCTCATAAACTCTCTGCAAGTCTGGAAGCGTAAATTCCTGTGGCATAAGATTAAATGCTATATCGGAATACTCTGTCTTGTTTCTTAATCTCATAAGTCCCTCAAGAACTATCTGTGCGTGGTCGAAAGCAAGTGCTTCATCGCTTACAAGCTCAGGAATATAATTCTTAACCTTTAACCTTCCGTTATTAAATACCTTTTCCTTAAGCGAATAGACAATATTGATATTCTTCTCACTATTACTGAATGTAAGCTTTTCATCATCAAATGTTATATCAAACCACAACGCTTCACTGGCATCATCCCCTGCCTGTGGCTTCATTCCATCTATAGGAATAAGTGTCATATAGGCAATATCTATAACTCTCATTCTTGGGTCCCTGTCAGGCTGGCTCATAGTATATAACTGCTCCATATATATATCCCTAAGTCCGGTTTCTTCCTCTAACTCCCTGCACGCCGCTGTATATGCTGACTCCTTTATATCAACGAAACCTCCCGGAAGTGCATAACAGTCTATATATGGATGATTGTTTCTCTTTATAAGAAGCAGTTTAAGTCCTTTAAGGTCTTTGCTCATTCCAAAAAGCAGCATGTCAACTGTAACACTTGGTCTTTCATAATGTCCCGGATTGTACTGTGCCAGAAACTCTTTCTCTGTAAGCCCGTTTTTATTCTTTCTTAATTCTCTCGGAATACTCCTATTATCCGACATATTTTCACCGCCTTTACAAAAGTAGCTTTTTGATACTTTTATATATACTACTTTTTACAACATATGTAAAGTGTTTTTTACAAAAAATATTTTTATTATAGCTGAAAATGTTACAATTTACTTTACAGGGGTCGGCGCAGATAAGTCTGAATATTTATCAGTTTGTGTATAGTGGATACTACACATAAAAGAAATATAGAATTTTCAAGCTTGACTCTCAATAGTAACAAATAAAAAACATAATTTGACATAAATATAGAAATAGAGTAGTATATCAACGCAAAATAATCATAGCCAACATTACATCAAAACATTTAAAACTGGAGAATATTATGTTAAAAAGAACTAATAAAATTAATACTTTAATTGTATCGCTGATTATGGTAATGGCTGTCTTTATCACAGGCTGTTCAATGACTTATGATAACAGCCAGACATCCGGCACAACCAGTACAGGCACAACCGTTGCAGCAGAAGCAACAACCGAAACAACATCAAAAACAACATCATCATCTGCTACTACCTCTGATAATACTAAAAGCACAAGTAAGACTAACAGTAAACAGACGACATCTGCTGACAGCAAAAACACATCTGCCTCAAATCTTACATTTAGAAATGAGAACCTTTTAAACAGCCACTACGAAAAGCACGGCAAAGATATGGGCTTTTCATCTGCCAAAGAGTATGAAAAAGCTGCCGCCGCAGTTGTAGCAAACAGCAGCGCACTTCACAAAAAAGAGGCTGAGGACGGCGATGACGTTTACTATATCGAAAGCACCAACGAATTCGTAATAGTATCGACTGATGGTTATATAAGAACTTACTTTAATCCTGATACCGGCATAGCTTACTACAACCGCCAGTAGACGAGATACATAAAATACTACAAATAAACAAAACTATAAAATATTTTATATTGCTCATTTATAGGACTATAATAACAATAAATATCCAAATAACAAAAAGTGGGATGACACACTCTTAAATATAAGACGTGTCACCCCACTTTTTTATATACAATGTTAATATCAAAAAATTTAACGTTAATACCCCTGATAATTATTGTTATAATAATTGTTATTGTAATTATTATAATAATACTGCTCTTTTATTCTCTTATAGAGCTGCGCATCTGTCTGTAACTTATATGGATTAACATAGAACACGCTTAACAGTCCAAGTGTAAATGCGCTCAATATAGTCCAAGGTATGAAGGAAAGATTAAGTACAAATGTATTAAAACGCTGTCCCCTCATCATTTCCTTGCTCTTTCTTAAGGCATCCATTGCGCTGATTTGTGGGTCATCTGCCATAATGTACGATACCAGATAGTAATCATAAAAACGTATAACTCCCGGAATAATAAAGAGTAATGACCATAAAAATATAAATACAGAACGAAGCAGCATAGTTCCTACTATCTTAAGGTAACGCCCACCATTAAATGCATATACAATCTCTCCGGCACTTGCCTGCATTTCTGTATTCTTAAGGAAAAATCTGCTTGTTCCCACTGCAAACGGATTACGCACAAAAACCGCTATGAGCATAGAAACAATCGTTGATACCGCTAAGAAACCAATCAGTGCAATAACTATTGCCACTACTGAAATTCCGGTTGAATACGACAATCTGTATATCATATTATCAACACCACCGTTTTCAACACTGCTGCTTGCACCTGAATATCCCACCGAACCAAGTGCTAAAACAGATACAACTCCCGCAAGAACACACCGCCAATAATTCTGCCTAAATACATTCTTTGCCGACATTTTTAATTCTTCTCTTGTCCACATAAGCCTTCACTCCTTTATTCTGTTTATAGTAATTATATGAACCGCTCCTCTGTATAATTCAGATAATAAAAAAGGCGGCATCAGTTACGACACCACCAGCTTTATTCCAGCATAGGATAATACTAATTCATACCGTTTCAGACAACAATCTGCACGGATTACCACTTAATGCGGATGACAGGAATCGAACCTGCACATCGTGTGATACTAGAACCTAAATCTAGCGCGTCTGCCAGTTCCGCCACATCCGCAAGCAAACTTATTCTAACATAATGATGTGACTTCGTCAAACTATATTTTTCTTTTGCACTTATTTATTTTTTATTCTTCTTTATTCTTTACTGCATTACTTATGTTGAAAATGTAATATCACAAAATACATCATTATTATGATATTTCGACTTTGCTTCACTTTACAAGTCAATAATAATGCTATTACAAAATATCCGCCAACTCCTCCGCCACATTATCCCAGCAATGCGTATCCCTGCATATCATATACGCATTATCTGCAATCTGCTGCAGCCTGTCATTATCCTGTAACAGCTCTTTAATCCTTCGTACCATAGGCTCTGTAATCTCTGGATTGTAGCCGAAAGCCTCATAATCCCTAAGCATATTAAGGTCATAAAATAATATATTCTCATCATCCGTAAATATCTCATCAAGATACCTGGAAGAGTCTGTAAGTGATACCGCCCCGTTAAGGCAGCTGTTAAACACTCTGTCGTGTGCACCGTCCTTAAACCAAGGCATAACATTAAGTGATATCTTAGCCTGACTTATCTTATCAAGACATTGCTGAGAATTCGCACTGCCATGCTGGATAATATTTTCGGGATGCTGGCACTCTATATAATTATAACCTTCGCCATATGTATGCACCTTAAGCCCGGCATCCACAAGTGCCCTGATTGCAAGCTGTCTGTAGTGAAATCTTACATTCAGGTCAACGTACATCATCGTTGGCATACAGTCAAGAAGCTGGCTATCCGTAATATCCAAGAATTCCTCTCTTAAATGCTTCTCTCCCACCTCATCTATCGTCATATGAGGATGTGCTGTAAGGTCTTCTAATACATTTTCATAAAAATCTATATAATCCTGTTCCATATTATCTATACGTTTTCTTAATATGTGCTTAGGTGTGTAATTGCCAGTAAATATAATATCCATAGGTCTGTCTTTGACCGGCATATACACATCCTCTTTATAAGCCCTTCTGTCCTTATTCACCTCTGTACCAGCCGATGGTATAAAGTATGTCCTAACATCCGGATAAAACCTTTTCATATAATCAATATGAATTCTGTCGATATCTATCTGCACATAATTATGCGGTCTGTCTGCAAGATACTTGTGATAATACAAAGGATGGTCGACCACTATATTAATGACCTTTATTCCTAAATAATCCCAGAAGTTCCATCTGGATGTATGTTCATTATGCAGCCCATCTAAAGCCTTATCACTCTGATATAATCCTGCCTCACCTTCAAGCCCTTCAAAGTTAAATGTAAGTGCCACGAATTCATCTTTTTTATGGAAATTATAGTAATCAAGCAATTCTTCAAAACTATTTTCCGATAGAAAAAGATTATACCAGAATATCTTATGTCCGATTTTTTCAAAATATTTTGCTATCTCTACTGAAAAAAATTCAAGAGTTTCAACACCACCCTTAAACATAATTATGTGCTTCATATCTTTCTCCATTTTAACTAGCAGTTCTTAATAGCAGCAAATACTTCATCAAGTGCTGCTGTGTCAAGCTCCTCTGCTTCTCCTGCATCAATGTGTCCTGCAACCTCTGGGTCCATAGGCATCTTTGCAACTGTCTTTATTCCAAGTTCCTTAGCTGCCTCGTCTATTCTGCTCTTACCATATATATAATGGATATTGCCACAGTCAGGGCACTTAAAGTATGACATATTTTCTACTATTCCAAGTACAGGAATATCCATCATCTTCGCCATATTGACTGCCTTTTCAACTATCATTGATACAAGGTCCTGAGGTGATGTTACAACCACAATTCCATCTACCGGAAGTGTCTGGAATACTGTAAGTGGCACATCGCCTGTTCCCGGAGGACAGTCTATAAACATACAGTCTGTATCTCCCCACTCAACATCTTCCCAGAACTGCTTTACAGCACTTGCTATGACCGGACCTCTCCATATAACCGGGTCTGTTTCATTATCAAGAAGATAATTAAGAGACATTGTCTTAATTCCTGTTTTAGTTTCTGGTGGATAGATTATAGTTCCTGCCTCATTACATGTCGCCTTTCCTGAAAGTCCGAAAGACTTAGGAATAGATGGTCCTGTTATATCTGCATCAAGTACAGCAGTCTTAAGACCCTCCCTGCGTGACTTAACAGCAAGAAGTGAAGTGACAAGTGACTTACCAACGCCGCCCTTACCACTGACAACTGCTATTACCTTTTTAACATTTTTATTATTATCATTTCTTGTGTTCTGTGGAACTGCTCTTTCTGCACAGTCTGAACCACAGCTTGAACAATTATGTGAACATTCTTCGCTCATCATATACCTCCCTGTTTTACAATTATTATAGTTCTTATTAATGACTACTATTGTAGATTTTACCATATATTTATTGTAAGTCAAAGTGATATGACATATTCATCATACTAATAAATTTGTTATTGTTCAAAGCCATGCAAAATCTGAGAGATATACATAAAATTGCTTGCATTTTTATGTATATTTATCAGATTTTATATGGCGGATATGCCACATCGATGAAATGCGAAGCATTTTCGAGATTGGCTCTGAACAATAATATCTGAACAATAATATAAATATTTTAAATTTGCTCATTTACAGTAAACCCCAAAAGATATATTATCCAATATTTAAAAATATTAATTGTTATTTTCATCTTGACATATACAACCGCATATAATATATTAAGTGTACCAACTGTACTGTATAAGATAATACAGTTAGTACAATCAATGCATTTGATAATATAAACAAAAACGCAAAAAGTAAAGAAAGGATTGATTTAACTATGTTCGTTATAGATGTCATGTCGCGAGTGCCTGTATATGAACAGATTATTAATCAGGTTGAGGAACAAATCCTGACCGGACTTTTAAACAGCGGCGATAAGATGCCGTCTGTCAGAAGCCTGTCAGTCAGCCTGTCAATTAACCCTAACACAATCCAGAAAGCTTACACAGAGCTTGACAGAAAAAAGCTTATAGTCACAGTTCCCGGAAAGGGGTCTTTCATATCACAGGAGGCACTTGATATATTAGGAGCCAGTTCAAGAGAAAAGATGCCAGAATTCAAGCAGGCTGTCAGAGAACTTGCTCTTGCCGGAATAACGAAGGATGAACTTATACAGGCAGTTAATGATGTATTTAAGGAAATGTAATCACACTGGATGTATCCATAATAAAATGAGGAGGTCTTTCAATGATAAAAGCAGAAGGTATACACAAAACTTTCGAGGATTTTACCGCCCTCGATAACATAACCTGCAATATAAGTGACGGCTGCATATACGGTATGGTCGGTTCTAATGGCGCAGGTAAATCAACATTTTTAAGAGTGTTATCCGGAATATATAAGCCGGATAAAGGATGTGCCTATATAGATGATGAACCTATATATGAAAATCCTAAAGTAAAGGAAAATATAGTATTTGTGTCGGATGAGTTATTCTTCCTGCCGGGAGCTACTATGAGCAAGATGGCAGATTTTTACAGCTCCATATATGACAGGTTCAACTATGACCGTTTTTTAAAGCTTGCTGAACTGTTTGAATTAAACATTAAAAAGCCTATTGCCAACTTTTCAAAGGGCATGAAACGTCAGGCTTCTATCATACTCGCACTCTCAACAAGGGCAAAATATATGTTTTTTGATGAAACATTTGACGGACTTGACCCTGTTATGCGAAACCTTGTAAAGAAGCTTATATGTAACGATGTTGCTGAATATGATACTACTGTTATAGTAACTTCTCACTCCCTTCGTGAGCTTGAGGATATATGCGACCATCTTGCCCTTCTTCACAAAGGTGGTCTTGTACTTGACAGCGATGTACTTGAACTAAAGACTACGCAGTTCAAGGTACAGATAGCATTTAAGGGCATATTCGGAAAAACCAAGTTTGAAGGACTCAACATAACAAGGTACCGTCAGGAGGGTTCAGTTGCCAATATGATTGTAAATGGCGACCGTGAAGAAACGATTAATTATCTGCGTGCCATGAACCCTGTCATACTTGATGTGCTTCCACTTACACTTGAGGAAGTATTCACCTACGAAATGGAATCACTCGGATACGAGTTTAATGACTCTGTTGAAGTCGAACTTAACTAATTCCAAATGTGACATGCAATTACCCTTTATTAATAATTGATGTCTGTGTGAAAATATATAAATATATTTTCACACGCGGGCTTTGTGTCTGCGCACACTTGACACTAACCCGTTATGCACATGTAGCAATGCTACATAGAAACGTGAGCAGAAATGAGGATTATTATGAACAATAAACTTAATAATAGAAATATATTCAGTATTAAGCTGTTCTGGCAATCATTCAGACAGCTTAAGATAATAGGCTTGATATCAGCCGCTATTATGCTGTTAATAACAGGTCTTCCTATCATTATGGAAGGAATTAATATAACGAACAATATAAAAGCAGTCAAACCCGCTGGTGATGCATCACTTTCAACAGTTCAGGACTATACTTCCATAGTATATCCCTCTTCAGCAACGGCTGTACTTATTATAGTATTTGCATTTATCACACCTGTACTTGCACTGTACTGCTGGTCATTCATTAATAAGAGAAGCACAAGTGACTTTTATCACTCTTTGTCATATAAAAGACAGTGCCTTTTCTTCTCCAAGTTTGCAGCCATAACAGCCTGGCAGATTATTATTATGGCAGTTACATTTTTATGCAGCTTTATATGCTACCATATATTTAAAGATTATTTTATAGTTGACTATGCTACAAACTTCCGTATATATATTGCACAATTCTTATGTGCGCTGCTGTGCTCCGCCGGAATTGCGCTTGCCTGCTCTATCACAGGTAATATATTCAGTAATATATGTCTTACTGGTCTTATCCTTTTCCTTCCAAGATTTATATTACTGCTTGCAAATTCAACAATAAACAATTCGTATGTATTAGCCTCTTCAAAGCATTTTATGCCACTACTTGACAACTCTTACAATATGCTTACAAGTCAGGTTTTATATGCATTTGAAGGCGGAATCATCACAACATATGACATATCTGATATGTGGCTGTCAGGCATAGCCAATGTGTACACACTGGTACTTGCCATTATATATATTGCCATTGCATGCGTACTTTTTACTATAAGAAAGAGCGAGACTGCCGGAAAGCCTGCCCTTAGCTGGAAGCTTCAGTTTGCAATAAGATGTGCTATCGGATATACGATAAGTATATTTGGAATATTTGTATATGTCCAGCTTTCAAAGGATACTAATTCTTATGGTGAACCAGCTGCTATGTATGTTATTATCGCATTCTTAATAGCCGCAGTAGTTGTTATTATATATGAGCTTATATCAAGCAAAAAGCTTCACCGCGTGTTAAAAGCAATTCCTTCCATAATCGCCGCATATGTACTTGCCATTATATCAGGATTTTTACTTAACGCAGGTATTAATAATATGACTGCCTACCGTGCCAATGCTGATAACATTGATTATATAAAGCTTGAGATGCGTAGTAACTATTACAGCAGTTCTACAAGAGATTACTTTGAAGATGTCATTAAAAATTTAAAAATAACAGACAAAGATACTATAAAGCTCATAACTGACGTATATAACAACAATTCAGAGAATCTTGACAGCTTAACAAATATGAGCTACTACTCAAGAAACTCCGTAGAATATACAACTTATGAAGTATATTTTAAAGAGGGTATCACTGGAAAGTACCGTAAGGTATTCTTAAAAGAAAGTGATGTATTAAAGCTTGCCGACTTACTTACAAAGGTTGATGAATTCTGTAAAGAATATAAGAATTTGCCTGATTATGATTCTGCAAATGTATCATTTTCAGACTACATTTTACCTGAAAAGCAACGTGATATTTACAATATGATGCTTGATGAGATTAATAATGTTTCTTTCGCTGACTACTACAACCTTATAAGTTCATCAAGACAGGGTTCAAGAATTTCTAATACAGCATATGTAAACATTGCATTTACAAGAAATGGAACACCTTACTCAGCAACCATACGCATAACAGACCTTACACCTAAGACTGCAACTGCATATTATAATGCTGTTAATGAAGCAGCCGCTTCCAATGACAATGAACTGTTTAACAATATGAAAAACAAGCTGTCACAGATGGCGGCTGGCAAAGTTACTTCTTCTGATAATTCAGATTACTCAATGTACTGGTATGTATATACGTTAGAGCCAAACAGTGGTTATTATATATCATATAACAATCTGACTGATGCTGACTTACTGGATGCAATATTAAAAGACGTTGATAATCCTTTTGACAGAAACTTTGATGCATCAAAGCCTATTCTTGGAATACATTACTATGATGATTATCACGGAAACAGCATATCTTACTATATGCAGCCATCAGGATACGATAAAATATCTGACTATCCTGGATATGAGGATGAAAGTGCGGATGTGCCTTATTCAAGATATTATTAACTAACTGACGACATAATATCACAATGTCAGATATACGGCACGGGAGCGCTGGCGCAGATAATGCGAAGGGCACACTTTAAAGCCGGTTGTGCTGTTTCTTATACTTTCCCTTAACCCCATAGATATGCGGGTACAAGGATGTACCCGCAAGTGAGGCCGTGCCAAGGAGGGCACGTCCGAACGGTATCGTCCAATAAAGATACCTACATGGAAAGTATTAGAAACATCCAACCGGCTTTCTGGTGCCCGAAGTCTTATCTGTGTCAGTGCTCCCGTGCCTTATATCGTCCGTTTGTCACCATCCTACCCAATAAGCAGCACCGCCACATCATTAACATTAGTTCCCGTAGGTCCTGTTATTATAAGCCCGTCCGTTTCCTTAAGTGCATTATAGGCATCATTATCCTTAAGCACATCAAATATATCAATACCCTTATTTCTAAGAACAGCCGCTGTCCTGCCGTCACTATATCCGCCTGCCGCATCAGTAGGACCGTCAGTGCCATCACTTCCTATGCTGAATACTACAACATTATCCATGCCATCAATTCCAGCCGCTGCCGACAATGCTATCTCCTGATTTCTTCCACCTTTTCCGTGGCCTGTAAGATTAACGACTGTTTCACCGCCTGCTATATAAGCAAGCTTTCTGCCTGACGCATAATGAGTCTTAGCTATCGAAGCAAGAAAACTTCCTGCCTCTTTTGCCTGACAGCATAACTGGTCTGTTAATATAACCGGTTCATAGCCATACTTTATACATTCACTCTCTACCGCACGGCATAGTTCACGCACACTGCCATTGATAAGTGTTGTAACATTGTCAAGACTCTTTGGAGTTTCTATATCCATAAGCTTCTTAGCTTTATCACTAAGCTTCAAATTATACTTTGCAACTATATGTCTTGCATCCTCACACGTTGATGAGTCCGCACATGCCGGACCTGAAGCTATCATATCAAGCGGGTCGCCAAGTATGTCTGATAATACTATTGAAAATACCTGCGCCGGCTCACACAGCTTCGCAAACCTTCCACCCTTGACCTCGGACAGTCGTTTTCTTATCGTATTAATCTCTACAATATCAGCACCACATGCAAGAAGCTGGTTCGTTATATCCTGCAGCTCCTCCCCTGTTATCTTTGGTTTCTCAAACAAAGCACTTCCGCCGCCTGACAACAGGAATAATACAGTATCATCACTTGTAAGCCCTGATACTAAATCTATTGCTTTCTGTGTTGCATTAAATGAGTTCTCATCCGGTACGGGATGACCTGCCTCAAAACACTCAACTTTATTTATTGCTCCCATTACATGGTCATACTTCGTTATAACCACACCTTTATCTATCCTGTCACCAAGATAATCACTTGCGGCTTTTGCCATCTGCCATGCCGCTTTTCCGGCAGCTACAAGAACTACTTTTCCAGCAAATTCTTTATTTTCCAGTGCTCTCTTAACCGCTTCATCCGGAAGTACAGCTTTAATTGCAGCATCTATTATGCTGTCTGCTATATTTCTTAATTCATCTTTCATGGCTGTTCCCCTTTCTTTTCTGTCTATTTTGCGTTATGTTGTTAAGGTCAAAATATATTTTTCCCTGACGATGTTTCTACATTACTCCATCGCATCACAATTTACTCTTTATCTACCCTGCACTCACGAACCCGCGCTTTCGCGCTTTTTCGTCCTGCTTCGCATGACTGTTCGTTCGTTAATGGCGCAAGAAAAGTAAATGTCTGCTTCGCAGCCGCTTCCTTTTCTTTTGCGCTCAATATATTATCTACAATTTCGTCCCTGTCAGCTTCTCATAATAATGTATAATCGCACTATGGTCGCTGTTTCCGTCACCATTATTGTGAAGATACTGCATTATCTCAGATACCTGTGCTGTCATAGGAACTGGTGCACCTACACTGTGTGCACATTCAAGAGCATTATTCAAATCCTTTATGTGAAGGTCTATTCTAAAGCCCGGCTTTACATTATCCTCTATCATCATAGGCACTTTGGCATTCATAACAGTTGAGCCTGCTATCTTTTTTAAAGAACCGCTCTTTGCACCTGACTTGATAAGTTCATCTGTATTTTCTTTATGATGTTCATCAACGATAAGCGAATAACCTGCCTTACACAGATTTTTTGCCATAGGCTTTCCCATTATTCCAAGTCCTACAAAACCAACTACCATATCTTATATCTGCCTCCTTATATCTTCTATTTTATTCTATAAATAAGCATTTTTAAACATCTCAAACTTTCATAAAAATTATATTCACGACTTTTTGACACTTATATCATATAATAACTTATATACTCTCATTTATAGTTTTACATATTAAATCACGCTAATCATATTTATATACATTTTAATATAAAAAGCGGCTATACCAACAAGTCCAGAATGTACTTATCAGTATAACCGCCAATAGGTCTTATGTGATGATGTCATAGTTAAAATGTATTTTGCCCCATAACTGATGTATCAAAATTGCTACATTGCTACGAAGTCTTATTATGCAAGCATAATGATACTGACTACCTTTTAACTTTCATCCCTGATACCATCATATTTTAATAATACTTCTATAACACTAATGAAAGTATAAATATTTCAACCATTGAAGCAATACCCATTATTAATGTACATACTGTCTGTGTCTTATATCCCTGTTCAGGTGTCATTTCACCAAAGTTAGTAACAACCCAGAAGTAAGAATCGTTAGCATGTGATACTGTCATGGCACCAGCACCGATAGCCATTACACAAAGTACTGTCTTTACTGGCGAAGCAAGACCAAGTGCGCCAAGTAATGGAGCTATGATACCAGCTGTTGTTGTAATAGCAACTGTAGAAGAACCCTGCGCAGTCTTTAATATAGCTGCAAGAAGGAATGGGAAGAATATTCCTACTGCTGAGAGAACTTCTGCATGCTGTGTTATATATGTAACCATTGAGCTTGATGATATAACCTTACCTAATACACCACCGGCTGCTGTTACGAAAAGTATAGGTCCGACTGTCTTTAAAGTTTCGTTAGTAATGTCATAAAAGTCTGACATCTTATTAGCTGTAGCAAGCTGTATTACTGCAAATATAGTACCAACCGCAAGAGCTATGATAGGCTTTCCTAAGAACTGGCATGCTACATCAATCGCGCCCGTCCAGCCTGCCATAGATGAAATTGAACCAAGTGCCATAAGAATGATTGGAACAAGAATAGGTGCAAGTGCATTAAAGCCGTTTGGAAGCTTTCCATACTCTGCTACTAATTCTTCATATGTCTTAATTACCTCTGAACTGTCTGTTACCTCATCCGCACTCTTAACCTTCTTTCCAATATACTTGGCGTATATAAGACCTGCAATAAGAGGGAAGATTGAACATACAACACCAAGTCCCATAACAAGTAACAGGTTATCTCCGACACCAAGTGTATTAGCTGCTGCTATTGGACCAGGTGTTGGTGGAATAAATACGTGTGAAATATAAAGTCCTGCTGAAAGAGCTACTGTCATAGCTACACTTGAAGCTGCCGTTCTCTTTACAAGTGCCTTTCTGATAGGATTAAGAATAACAAAACCACTATCACAGAATACTGGAATAGATACTACCCAGCCCATAAGCTCAATGGCAAGCTCCGGTCTTTTCTTTCCTACTACCTTGATTACCATATCAGCAAGCTTAAGTGCTGCTCCTGTTTTCTCAAGAACTGAACCGATTAATGCACCAAGTATGATAACAATACCTATGCTGCTGAATGTTCCTGAGAAGCCGGCTCCTATTACTGTAGGAATACCGGAAACCTTTGTTCCGTCTGCATTGACAGTATCAACAAATGGAATTCCTGCCAACATTGCAAGAATAAGTGATACTCCCATAATTGCTAAGAAAGGATGTACCTTAAACTTAGAAATTGCAACTATCATCACGATGATAGCAATCACGAATGCAATTATTAACGCTATACCCGACATAAAAACACCTCATTTCTATTTAATTATTGTACGTTTTGCACAACCTCTTGTGCTTTGTATGGCACAATAATAGCATAGAAAATGAGGTTTTCATATGTTACTTATAACATAAACATTTTTTTATTTTGTTCCACGTAACAACAGTGATAAATCATAATTCTCACTTATAAGCTCCTCTGCGATACTATAGGCAAGATAAAGCGCAGGACTTTCCGTTGGTTTTCTCACATCCAGACCCGTAGTTTCCTTTAACTTTGATATCCTGTACTGAAGCGTATTCTTATGGATATACAGCTCATCTGCTGCCTTCTGTATTGAACCCTGCGCATTAAAGTAAGCCTTTAACATAGCAATACTGTCACATATCTCATCATAATCATCACCCTTAAATATCTTCTTTAAGTATTCAAGCTTAATCTCTACTGATATATTGCTCATTAAAAGCTCAAGGCTCATATTCTCATAACACATTATCTGCTCATGCTCCGAGGCGGCTGCATTCCATGCCCGGTGCGCCTGAACGTATCTTTCATGCATGTCACCATCGCCGCCATCTATGCCTATATTAAGTTCAACGCCCTCTTTATCATATATGTAATCAGCAAGCTCACCTGCAAACTTAACAAGCTTTTCTGTCTTCATATCATCTATGATTATTATCTGTCGTGAAGCATTTCTAAAGTGCATACGGCTGTTATTTCTTTTTAAAAATGCATCAACATCATTTTCAAACTTGGCAATCTTTGACTGTCCCTGCTGTGAGTCCTTATAATTATCAAGCTCATCTATACTGACAATAAATATTCTCCTTGGTGTATTAATATCTATCCCAAGCGAGTGACCTCTCTCCTCAAGGTCAGCCCTGTTGTAAGTACCATTAATAAGCCATTCCTCAAAAAATGCATTTCTTACACGCTTATCCATAAGCTTATGATAACTTGCCCTGTTTTCCATAAGTAGAATTTCCGTCATCTTCTTTAAAAGCTTACTTGATGTTATAACCTCCTCATAAGGTCCTGTCATACCAATTACACCCACAATTTCGCCATCAAGCTCAAGAGGAAGATTAATTCCCTTCTTAACACCTACAGACAGGTCATCCTCTTCAATATAATATTCATCAAGATTTTCTGATATAATCCTGTACGCACCATTATGATAGCTTCCTATTCTTGACTTGTCACAGCTTGCGATTATATGTCCAGTTTCATCCATAAGATTAATATTCTGTTTTACAAGCTTTGATATCTCCTCTACTATCTGTGTAGCTGAAGTCTTAGAAATATGCATAACTTCTCCATTCCTGTTCGTTAATGGCGCAGGAAAAGTAAATGTCTGCTTCACAGCCGTTTTCTTTTGTTTTGCGCCCATCATATCATAATTTACTCTGTAACATCTGATATAACATGTCCATCCACAATGCTAAGTATCCTGTCCGCATACTCTGCCATCTGCTTGTCATGTGTTACCATAACTATAGTCTGTCTGTACTTTGCTGCTGCAAGCGACAGCATCGCTGCAACATTTTCTGCACTCTCTGCATCAAGATTACCAGTAGGCTCATCTGCATATACAACTGCCGGATGCATAATAAGTGCCCTTGCTATAGCCACTCTCTGCTGCTCACCACCCGACATCTGCTCTGGAAACTTATCCCTGCAGTGTTCTACCTGAAGAGCGTCTAACAGGTCATTAATCTCCTCCTCGTCAACATCCTGATTATCAAGCACAACAGGAAGTGCTATATTTTCATATGCAGTATACTCTGGTATAAGACTGTAATTCTGATATACATATCCAATCTTTTCCCTTCTAAGCTTTGATAACTGCCTGTCATTTAATTCACCGATATTAATATCATCAATATATACCTCCCCCTCATCAGGCTTATCCATAGAGCCAAGTATTCTAAGAAGAGTCGACTTTCCCGAACCACTCTTTCCTATAATAGCTGTGAATTCACCTTTTCTTATACTTATGTCGCATTTTTTCAATGCGTGTACATCGACTGTACCTGTATGGTAAGTTTTGCTTATGCCTTCTGCCCTTAATATTTCTCCCATAATATCGCCCTTTCCTACTTTTTCATTTAATAAAATATTCTTTACCCGGCTATTTATTGAGCCGTATGAAAATAAAATATCTGATTTTTTTTTCACATAATACCTTAATTATTTAACCTGCTGTATACATCTAATACATCTAAGCAGCCTTCCTTATAATCATTGCATCAACAATAAGTATAACCGGCATAAGTATGATACAGTACACGCTTTCCCTTACGCACCATTTCATATATATATGGAATATTATACTCCTGTCAGCACCGCTGTTTAGTAATATCTGCATAGTTTCCTTATGTCTTAGAATTCTGCTGTTTAGTACAAGAACCGCTATAATTATGTATACACATGCCGCCATGACACCTGTAAATGTATAAAATATAATTGCCTCTAATGTCTTGCTCTTAACTTCGTCTTTTTCCTCTGAATAAGAATTATATCCTATACCTGCCTGCTGCATATATGAATTCACTGTATTTACTGTTCCGCTATACAGTGAATTCATGCTGTATCTTAGCTTTATCTGATTATACACCGGCTTAAGCTTAATCTCATCTGGCAGTTCGTCAAGCTGGAAATAATTCTTTATTATCTCATTCTGTGTATCCATGGCTTTATTCGCTAGATTTAAAGATGCTATCATAGTGTACTGTCCGAATTCTGGTACATATTCTTTTAGCATTTCTTTCATATCATCATCCAGCTGTATAACGTACGCTGCTTTTGTTGTTGCTGCCGGCTCATAATCAATATAGTAATAATAATTTTTTTTAATTTTATTAAAAAAATACCTCATTACCTCTTCATATTGTTCATCCTCACTTTTATTATCTAACCATAACAATGTCATTGGGCTATATATTTCATTTATAAGATAATTTCTATAATTCTGCTTTTCTTCTTCATAGTCCGGCTTATTTGTAAGACTATCTACGTATGTAATTTTATCGTCTAATCCACTATTCTTTATATATGTACTTAATGCCCTCTCATAACTGTTAAGACTATCTATATTCGATGTATTATTATATGCAGTCAGACGGCACTTATAATTATTAAGTTTTATATCAATTTCCTCAACAATAGTGTCGTCATACTCTCCATCAGGGTTCTTATCTACAAATATAACAACTTCCTCACCGCTGTTAAATGCCTCATCATCAAAGTCACCCTTTATGATGTGACTTTTTAATATATCATACATATCACTGCCATCTTCTACATATTCTGTTGCAAACAGATACTTCTCTTCACATGTATTTCCATCAGACGATGTCTGTATACTATTATCATTAAAGCTGTAATTAATATACCATGACGTTCCAAGCTTGTTATAATCCATAGTATTCCAGTGCCAGGTTCTCCCAGTTTCATAATATCCATAGCTTATATCTTCAACACCATCTATATTCATAATATAGTCAATAGTATTATCATCAAAACCATTAAACAAAATAGTATCCGCTTTTTTGATATTATTGCTCATTCTGAAGCTGCTATATTCATTTAAATATTTCTGCGTGCCATGTTCTGTTTCTTCCACACTATAATAACTATACATATTGTTATATTGCTCGAAAGTGTAATCATATACGAACTTCATCTTACTGATATTTTCTTTTAACTGTTCCCTTGTTCTTACCTGCTCAGTATTATTGTTTATATCTGTATCATATAATCTGCCTGAGCTGTTCATAGGCTTTTTCTTTACATAATACATATTATAAAAGCTCTCATTATCTGTCGAGTTAAATGCAATTATATCCGACTTTTGTGAATTATCTACATATTCTTTATAAGCCTTAACACTATTAAATATGCATCCCATAATAACTAAAAACATAACAAAAGCAAATATTCTTACAGCTGCTCCTGATACAATTCCTTCTGTCTTTATAAACCTTTTATATGTCTGGCGTATATAATTATGTTTATTTATCCTGTCTTTTTTCGATATTCTTCTTTCTGTGCTGGCTCCTATTTTACTTTGCTTATGTACTTTAATATTTTTCTTATCTATAAAGCTTACCACCATACTTGCTGCTACAGATACCAGAAACATGACAAACACATAAGCATATATGCTGCTTTCAACCACGAAAAACTGATAGCCCTTGCTTCTTCCGATTAAATAGCAGACCAGCTTTCCAAGACCTATTGAAAGAAACATCCCCGACAGTGCAGCTACAATAACTATGAGAACATTTTCTATAAATGCCTGTGTCATAATCTGCAGCTTTGAAGCACCAAGATTAGCCATTATCTGGTTAATTCTGCTACGCTCCTTACTATGTATAAGCATCTGGTAGACAACTGCTGCTACTCCTGTAATCATAAGTATGATATACATATAATCGTATATATATCCACCGCCCCATGGCTCATAATCATACACACTGCTGTTATATATAAGTGATTTCTTTGTACGCTTCTTTAACCCCTCATATATACTCGTATAATTCTTATCTATATAATTGTTCGATGAATATATATATGTCGCCTTTCCTATTCTGTTAATACTGTCTGCTTCATCCTCTTTTAATATAATACCGGGTACATTATTTCCGCCTGTCCACACATTGGTATAGTTATTAAGTATTCCAGTGAGCTTATATGTTTTTTCTATTACATCACTATAAGGACTGTTACTCTTTCTTATGTTTATTACTATATCCTGCCCTATCGTAGTTCCCTGATTAAGCTTAATAAGTGTATCCCATTCTATTGCTGCCTCGTCATCCTCCTGTGGCATACTTCCCTCACGGAGCGATATATTGCCTATACTTATGAATTCATCTGACATATATCCTAACTTGACACTACTTACGTCCTGCTGCTTCTTAGTATCATACATATAATTATCAACAGCAGCTTTTCCTGACTCATTAAGATATGGATGATTTTTAAGTTCACTATTCTCTTCAAGGTTACTATCATAAAGCATTATTATCCAGCTGCCAAATCTGTGCCTTACTGACTGTAACTGCCACTGATACATATTAGACTTAAACAGCATAACACCTGCAACGAAAACAAATGCAAAAAATATCGCAAGTGATGTTCTTAGTATGCTTTTCCATCGTCTTTTTACGCTTCTTATACAATATTTTATATACTCTATATTCAAATTAACACCTTCTACTAATTCACTGATTATACCCTCTTAAGTCCAAGCTTCAGGCATACCGCCTCAAGTATAAGTACAACCGGCGCCAGTATAATGCACCACAGTGACTCTCTTATACACATTGTCATATATACCTTAAATATAACATCTTTATCTGCACCAGTACTTCTTAATATCATTATCCTGCTTCTATATTCCGACATCGTATTTCTTAATACAAGCATAATAACAACAATATATGAAAGCGCTGCCGTGACAAGCGTGAAGCCATACAGTATGAAAGCTTCCATTGTATTACTTCTTAAAACATCCTTTGGCTCTGAGTAGCTGCTGTATGAAAAACCTGCCTGTCCCAGATATGAAGCTACTGTATTGGCTGTTCCGTTATATACAGAATTAAGACTGTATCTTATATTTACCTGATTATACTTCATGGAAAGAGTAAGCTCATCTGGAAGCTTATCCGCTGTAAGATACTCCTTTAACCACTCATTCTGTGTATCCACAGCCTTTTTACCAGTCTCATCAGATACAATCATAGTATATAAACCAAACTCTGGAATATATTCCTTTAAGCTCTCCTTCACCTCATCGTCAACATATATGACACAGGCTGCCTCACTTTCTGCTGCTGGAACGAAATCCCTGTTATATGTATATTTTTCCATTCTTTCATATAACACACTCCTGCTATCATAGTAATCATCAAGCTGCGGACCTACATCATTCATATAATTCTTTACAGCCTTATAATAACTTCCCGTATAACGTTCCTTTACCTCCCCCTCTCCAACAGCAGGAGGATATGTACTATAACCCATAAGTCCTATCTTTGTTCCCTCCGTAATTGTATCGTCATACTCTCCTTCAATATTTTTATTAAGAAATACAACACATTTATCACCATTTGCAAATTCATCATAACTAAGCTTATCTTTACCTGCATACTCACAAAGTATATCATATATCTTACTGTCAGGTTTTACATACTCAGTTGCAAAAAGATACCGGTCTGTGTCCTCTGGATTGGCATTAGTTGTTATATGCTTGTTCTGACTATCCTGAACATACCACGCTATACCCATTTTATTATAGTTCATATTATCCCAATGCCATACTCTTGCAGTGTCAAAGTATCCATAATTTATCTCTTTAACACCTGATATATTATTAAGATAACTTATTATGCTCTCATCTATACCTTTATACATAAGAGCATCTGCACGCTTTATGTTATATAAAAGCTCTGTATGATTACTATATATCCTTCTTTTAATCTGTCCATTGCTTAACAAATTTTCACTGTACGAACTGATATCTCTTTTGTAATATTCCTCCCACATTGGAGTAACAAATGTATGCGAATAATAATTCTTATAAAAACCTCTCGTGTCATTAGAATATAATGACGGATATGGTTCAGTAATATCCCAGCAATAATTCATTATATATGCCGCATTCTTATCCTCTTGCTTAAAACCTACTATATCCACATCATCTGTGCCGGCTTTATAATCTTTATATGTAACTATTATACCTGCCACACAGCCAGCCATTATTATCATCATAGCAAATGAAAATATCCTTAGTGACACTCTTTGTATAAGCGGCTGACAGTCTTTAAGTCTTTTATATGTCTGATTTATATAATTATTTTTATTTATTGTATGCTTTGCTTTGTGTTTAGCACTTTTATATGTTTTTTTATTCTTCTCTTTTCTTTCCGGCATATAAATGCTTACAAAAAGCCCCGCTATAACTGCCGCAGCAAGCATAATTACCAGACTTATATATACCTCTTTATCTATTGAAAAGAAACTTACTCCCGACACTATTTCTACAATAAGGCACACCAGACGGGCAGATATTATTGAAAAAATCAGACCTGCTAATGATGAACATATTACAATAACTGAATTTTCAATAAATGCCTTACCTATAAGCTGTACTCTTCTGGCACCCAGACCTTTCAATATGCTGTATACATTTTTTCTCTGCCTGTTATAAACTGTAAGCTGGTAAGCTATTGCTGCTATGCCTATGGCTGCAAGCACAATATACATATAATCGTATATAAAATTTCCTGCCCACGGCTCATAATCATATACACTGCTGTTATATTCAAGCAGTGCTCCTGCCTTCTTCTTTATCCCCTCATATATATCCCTGTAGTTGTTCTCAACATAATTGCTGTTGGCAGAATATATATACACAGCATCTCCATTCTGCTTAATATCTGCTGCCTCCTGCTGTGTAACTATAATTCCCGGTACATTATTTCCACCGGTCCATACATTAGTATAACTGTCTAATATACCACACAGCTTATATGTCTTTGTTATAATATCAGTATCTCCTGAACTGTTTTTTATAGCTGTTTTTATACTGATATCCTGCCCTAACTCTGTCCCCTGATTAAGTGATATTAATGTATTCCAGTCAAGTGCAGCCTCATCATTGCTTTGGGGAAAATGTCCCTTATCTGCCCTGATATTGCCGATTTTTATGAACTCATCTGACATATATCCTATCTTAACGTCAGACTTCTCGTCATTATTATCATATACATAATTAACCACACCTGCTTTGCCCGAATTATCTAGATAAGGATGGCCCTTAAGCTCACTGTTTTCCTTATTGTCAGAGCCATACATCATAACAAACCAGTTCCCGAATCTCTGCTTTGCTGACTGCATCTGCCACTCATACATATCAGACTTAAAGAGCATAACCCACGCCACGAAAACAAACACTAAAAATACCGCAAGTGATGTTCTTGTGACACTCTTTAAACGTCTTTTTATGCTTTTAAAACAATAATTCACATATTCAGTATTCATAAAGGCACCTCCTTATCTTTTTACTGATATTACAATTCCTTTTCCAATATCCCATCAGATACCACGTATCCCTCTTCTTATGTACTTCGTATATTTACTATACACCACTCTGCTTACATATAACTTACGCTTTAAGCTTTATTTATTATATTCAATCTTCCCTTTAAGCTTATATAATGGCAGTATTATCCTGAATTCCGCACCGCCGTACTTATCACTGTTTCCCGCCTTTATGCTTCCATGATGTGCTTCTATTATAAGCTTTGAAAGATTAAGTCCTATTCCTGCATGGAACTCATCCTGACTGCTCTTTCCCTCAAACCTGTCGAATATGTAAGCAAGATGTTCTTTATCTATTCCATCTCCGTTATCTGATATTTTTATCATACACACCTCATTGTTACTGCTTATATCTATGTATACACGACCATCTTCCCTGTCACATATATATTCATAGCTGTTGCTTATTATATTGACAAATGCTTCTACAAGCCATCCCTCATCTGCGTACATATCACGCTTTATGGCATCACCATAATCAACAATAACCTTTGACTTATCTACAACTGCACTCTCAACACTCTCCTCAACAATATAATCAATAATCACCTTATCTGAGGCAAGCACGACTTTTCCCGACTCTATCCTGCTTATATCAAGAAGCTTTTTAATAAATACTTTTATCTTAAATGCGCTCTTTGTACATTCTGTAATTATTGTAGATGCATTTGCTATAGTACTGCTGCCTTCTGTATCTGAAACAAGCATATCCTGTAACATTTCAAGTTTCATAGTCATAACTGAAAGCGGAGTTTTTATCTGATGTGCTATATTCTCAACGAATTCCTGCATCTTCTTATACTGACATATGTTATATTCATGCTCCTTTACAAACTTTCCTTTAAGCATCTCATTCTCCTTGGCATATGTCTTAAGACTTCCAAGACAGTCATCCTTTCCTATCCTGTAGCAGTGTATAATTCCACATATAAAAAGCCCCGCCATAATCAGTGAAATAACAATATACATAACATTTTCACCATTGATACGTGAAAGATATGCATAACCATTCTTTGTATAACCTGCCTCAACCATTGCCGTAGTTCCTGAATTGTATGTATTCATACTTATATTCATATGCATCATTCTGTCTATCATATTGACTGCTGAGTCTTTATCATACAGATAGAGGGCTCCAACAAGAGCCCTCTGCCTGATACTATAATATATGGTTAGAAATGCAATGATGAGTGCATTAATAACTACTGACACAATAACAAATAATGTCTGATTTCTTCTATAATTTCTTATCTGCTTATCTATGTTCTGTCTGGAGGTGCCAGACTGAATCTGCTTACTATTCTCCATACTTTATCTCCTATGCTATCCAGCGGTACCCTACATTTCTTATCGTTTCTATATAAGGTACTCTTTCTTCTCCAAATGTACCAAGCTTCGCCTTAAGACGGCTCATATTAACGGTGAGTGTATTATATTCAACATAGTTGCCATGTATATCCCACAGTCTGTCAAAGAATACATCTCTTCTAACTACTCTTCCCTTATTTTCAACAAGTATCTTAAGCATATCCCATTCATTATTAGAAAGCTTAAGCTCATTGCCAGCCCTGTACAGCTTATACTTATCAAAATATATTGAAAGCTCACCTTTCTTATATACATCACCATCATTCATGCCACTTCTTCTTAAGTTAGCACTTATTCTTGATAACAGCACCGCATTATGAAAAGGCTTTGTAACATAATCATCCCCTCCTATATCAAGTCCCCTTACTATCGACTCCTCATCATCGCATGAGGTTATGAATATAATCGGTGCATCAGAGTTATGTCTGATTTTTTCACATACCTGAAAACCATCTCCATCTGGAAGCTTTACATCAAGAAGATACATATCATACACCTCTGTATGCTTATTGTATTCTTTCACACTTCCTATAAGTTCTACATCATATCCTTTAAGTACCAGAAGGCTCTTTATTGTTTCTCCTAATTCTTTATCATCCTCTACAAGCATAATCCTGTACATATATTCTGCTCCATTCTGTATCATCTATCATATAAATCAAAGAAAGTTTATCTCATTTAATACTACTTTGTATCTGTCTTGTAAGACTGACAAAGCTGCTGTGCCAGCACCGATTTTGACGTATCTTCATACAGCACAACCCATCACTTGTACATATTTTACTTTCCGTAACTTGCAATCAACTTACAATTTTCTAAGTATTTGTAATTATAATATAATTTTTAGTGAATTCCTACTGTTCATTTTAATAATTATGTATTTAATGGAGTTATCAAGGGATTATTCTGTCAATACCATTCCTACATTGTTAGCATTATAACAATAACCATAAGCGGTATCATACATATTGTTGAGATTGGATTGAGTGCTGCTGCTATATCAGTTGGCACTCCTAATTTTTCTGAATATATTATAGATACTGCCGCACTTGATGAGAATACTGCTGCCGCTAATATCTGCCTCATGACAAGTGGTGCTGGAAGTATGCAGAATATGAGTATAGCCGATACTATTCCTATTGCATATCTTAATGCCAGTAAATGTATTACTTCCCTGAATGTATCCCTGCTCATATTAATTTCAAGTGATATTCCTATCATCATCATTGCCAGAAAGCCGTTGCCATGACCACAGAAATCAGCTATTTCAACAATTACTGATGGAAGATGGAAATTAAGAAAAGATAATACTGTCATTGTAAAATAGACAACAAATGGCACAGATGAAAACAGACTTTTTATTATATATAAAAGATTTATATTACATTTTTCAGACTTATTTCCCTGATTTAATCTTACCTGTGCCAGTGCATATGTTGTTCCAAGTGTATAGAAGGAATCACCGACATCAAACATGCAAAGATATGGAACTCCACCCGGATAAAAGTTAGAAAGAAATGGAATAGCTATGCACGCCATATTATAACCTGATGCATTTACAGCGTATATAGCCTGTAATTCCCTGCTCTTATTTCTTGATGCAATCTGACCTGCTATTACCATAACTGTGTTCACGCCAAATCCTGTAAGTATGGCAACTACATAATATATATTAACCTTTGCATCTGTGAAACCGCTTATAAGTGATGCCGGTAATGTCACATAGAATATGAGATTGGATAATGTTTTTTTATCCTCTTTACTAAAAAGTCCTGCCAGCTTTAATATATATGCAAGTGTCATTGTAAGAAGATATTACCTTTTATATTAGTGTCAATATGCATATCAAGCTGTTCATCTTCTGTTTCCTCAAATGCATTAATCTTTGCAACTCCGGCATTATTAATGAGGATATCTATTTTGCCAAAATCCTTTATAATGCTTTCAACTGTATCTATTACAAAATATTTTCTTGTTATGTCACACTGATAAGCCTTTATTCCTATACTGTCTGAATACCCTGTTGAATATTGTGAACCAACAGCATCTGCATACCTCTTTAGCAAATTCCATCTCATGTGTAACTATAATCATAGTCAGACCTTCATCTGCAAGCTCCTTCATTACGTTAAGCACCTCACCAACCATCTCCGGATCAAGTGCAGATGTAGGCTCATCAAATAAAAGGACTTCAGGATTCATACATAAGCCTCTTGCTATAGCAACTCTCTGCTTCTGACCACCTGATAACTGTGCCGGATGGGCATTTATATAAGCTGCCATTCCCACTTCCCTTAAGTGTTTTATTGCTCTTATCTTAGCTTCTTCCTTACTTAGGTGTAGTATTTTCTGTACACCAAACATACAGTTTTTTAGCACTGTCATATTGTTAAAAAGATTAAATGACTGAAACACCATTCCAACCTGTGAACGATACTTAGTTAGTGATGACTGTGTATTTTTAACCTCTTCCCCATGAAAAAGTATTTTTCCACTTGTCGGAGTTTCAAGATGATTAATACATCTAAGAAGTGTTGACTTTCCAGAACCAGAAGAACCGATAATACATACAACTTCACCCTTAGATATCTCAAAATCTATCTTTTTTAATACCTCATGGTCGCCAAATGACTTAACAAGATTTTCAACTTTAATAACTGACTCTGACATAATCTGCCTCCTGTTCTTTTAATATGAAACTGTCATATATGCACCTAACAGAATTTATCACTGTTAATCATTTTCAAGATATTCTGTTGCAAGCTCATAATCACTTCTTCCCTGCAGTTTCTTTTCAACCACTGCAAATAATCTGTTAAATACAAAGCACATAATGAAATAAATAATTGAGATGACTATATATGATTCAAAATATTTGTAGTAAGCACCACCTGCTGTCTTTGCCATAAGGAACAGCTCTGACACACCTATTACATTAAGCACTGATGTCATCTTTAAGTTATTTACAAATGTATTACACATTTCCGGAATGACATTTTTTAAAGCCTGTGGAACTATTATGTAAAGCATCGCCTTAAAATGTGACATTCCCATGGCAAGTGCGCCTTCCTCCTGTCCCGGGTCAACTGACTTAATACCAGCCCTTACTGTTTCTCCCATATATGCACCTGTGTTAAGTGTTGTAACAAGAATACCTGCTATAGCTGAAGTAATCATAATATCATTCTGACGTAATCCAAAGTAGATAACCATCGCCTGAACTATCATAGGTGTATCCCTGAATATTTCCACATATACAACTACTATCACACGCAATACACGCAGCAGTATTTTCTTTATTATATTGTCTTCCTTATGAATTTTAACCGTATTGATTATTCCTACTGCAAAACCAAGTATGAAACCTAATAATGTACCTATAAGTGCCACATAAAGCGTTACCCATGTAGCCTTAAGGAACAAAGTTGAATATTTATTAAATATAAACAATGCCCATTCAACCAATGAGCCATCAGCTCCCGGCGTATTAGCTGATAGTGCAACCATTGTATTTATATACATCATAGCCTGCCTTCCTTTCTATGCATTTTCCATATATTAGATAATACATATATTGATGCACACGGATTGCTTTCTTTGCTCTGCTGTTCTTACAATCCACTGACATCATAAAATAAAACATCGCAGACTTACCTTAAAGGTCCTAACACCTTTGTCAGGTAAATCTGCGATTTATGTAACATTTTTATTTATATTTAGTTAGAAGCTGGCTGTAACTTAACCATTTCATCCATCAGCTTATCGAATTCTGCCTTATCGTTCCATCCTAACTTATCAAGCGCTCCCTGAACTGTATCTCTCATAGGGTCGCCCTCTCGGAATACTATACAGCAGTCATTAGAAGCACCCTCTGGCTCTGTAAAGTCAAGATTAAGCATCTTTAAGTTATTCTCCTTTCAGCCTTCACCATCAGTTACTAATCTGTATTTATTTCATGTCCGATTCCTTCAACTTTTATAGGAAGCATCTTGTAAAAAATACATACAGAAAAGGCGCCAGATTTCTTGAATCTGACGCCTTTGTCAACTTGTTGTTCTGTTGATGTTAAATAAATTAGCAGATAATTAATAATCTGAATTGTAAAAATTTCACTTTATATATATGCCGTTATTCTATAATATATTCATTCATTTGTAAATATATATCTTTATGTTTATGAGAACTTATATCCCACACCCCACACAGTCTTTATATACTGTGGGTTCTTGATATCCGGTTCTATCTTTGAGCGTAAGTTTCTTATATGCACCATAACGACATTATTAATGTCATACGCTTCCTCCTCGCTCCACAGTGAGTCATATATATGCTCAGTTGAGAATACATTGCCCTTGTTCTTCCACAGAAGCTCAAGTATAGCGAATTCCTTAGGTGTAAGCTGTACTTCCTTCAAGTTAAGAAATACTCTGTGTGTTTCAAGGTTCATGGATAATTCCATATATTCAAGAATACTGCTCGGTTTTCTTTCATTGAAATCGTTAAATCTTCTAAGCTGTGCCTTCACTCTTGCAACAAGCTCAACCGGATTAAAAGGCTTTGCAAGATAATCATCTGCACCGGCACTCAAACCGATAACCTTATCCATATCCTGGTCCTTGGCTGACAGCATAATAATAGGTATATTGCTCTTTTTCCTTATCTCCATACACAGTGCTATACCATCCATATCCGCCATCATAACATCAAGAATAGCAAGGTCTATCTGCATATCACTAAGACACTGTAACGCTTCCTGTCCGTTGACTGCCTTGCATATATTATAACCTTCATTTTTAAGATATATGCCTACAAGCTCTCTTATATCTTCCTCATCATCCACAATAAGAACAGTTGCCATATTTTTCCTCCTTAATAGCGTTGTCATCTGCATAATACTGACACCGCTTTAATCACTGCATTTCTTAATCTTTATGCATATAGTAAACAGTCCTTTTTCATAGTCTGCCTTAACACTTCCACCAAGCCCCTCAACCGTTTCCTTCACTATGGAAAGTCCCAGTCCGTTACCTGCTATGCTTGAATTTCTTGCATGATCTGCCCTGTAGAACTTATCAAATATTCTCTCACAGTCTGACTTTTTAATACAGTCCGTCATATTAGATACATTTATAACAATACTGTCATTATCTTCAAGCAAAGCTACAATAATGTCAGTATTTTTCTTAGAATACTTAATTGCATTCATAAGAATATTGTCAAACACTTCTCTCATATGTTCTACGTCCACATCCGCATACACAGGTCTTTCTGTGATGTCTGCTATGAAGTTGCGCTCCTGCTTAAGCGCCACCCCTTCAAACTCAGATACATCCTGCTTAAGCATAAGTGATATATTACATCTTGTCTTATTATTCATACTGACCTGAGGCTTTTCATTCCTTGCTAAAACAAATATCTTATGAATCATTCCATTAATCTTTTCAACCTGCTGGAAGGCTTTCTTCGTGTATGTATCGCGTTCTTCCTCACTCTCATACTTATGGCTTATAATAACATCCAGATATCCTGTTATTATCGTCATCGGTGTCTTTATATCATGTGAAAGGTTCGTGATAAGCTCCATATTCTTTCTGTCATTCTCACGTTCCTCTTTCATCATCCGGTCTATATTATGCTGCATATTATCAATGCTGTAAGCTATGTTAGTAATCTCGTCATGTCCTTTTTTTTCAATAGTTGTATTAAGATTACCATTAGATATTCTATTTACAACATCTGAAAGATATCTTATATAATCTATTCTTTTCTTTGTCATAATGAGTGTACACATAACAAATATAATCGTGCCAAGACATATACACACACCCTTAAGCTTCATATCTGCATACAGATACTCAGGTGTAACTTTTGTTTCAAATATTATATAATACAGCGTTTTTTTGATGCTTTTCGTATATACAAACGAATATTCTGTGCTACAGTCATCGTATGAATTCTCAACAAGTGCATCCACATCTACATACACTTTCTTGTTCCTGTAGTCTTCATTTTCATCCTCCACTATTTTCTTCCACATTACAAGTCCGTTGCGGTTTGCTATAGTTATATTCATATTATTGACTTCTTCTGTTGCAAATGGAAGCATATCGTTTTGTAAGAGATACTTCATCGCATCACCAAGTGTCTTATCATCATCTAAGTCATTGGCACTTATCTCATCCATGGCAGCGCTTAATGAACTGTCAAGCTCTCTTACCATACGCATAACCTGAATATCATATCTTCTCTTATAATCAGAATAATCCTCCACCACATCAACAAGTATGCCATAATGACTGCACACCATAAATACTCCCAAAGAAGCTAAAACAGCGATAGTAAAAGCTGTTACAATTACTACCGCAAGTTCTTTATATATTCCTATCTTTTTCCCCATATAAGCATTATATTCATTCATATAAAAATACTCTCCTTAGCTCCAGTAACCAAGTTCAATACCTTTATTATATACAGCAACGCCAACAGCGTAATATCCATAAGAATTAAGATGTGTAAAATCATGCTTTAAGCTCTCAGGAACTCTTCCATCATCAATATTATCAATATCCTCCTGTGTAGGCTCTAGTCCTGCTGTACTTAATGCATTTTCAATCATATACACTCTCATATTGATAAAATGCTCACCAAATGCTTCTCTTAGCGCAGCTTCCCACAGTGTATCATCAATCCCTACTTCACTGCTGTCAGTATAATATGCACTGTCAACCGACTCATCTGGATTATCTGTATCACCTATTATAATATAACATTCTGTACCTGAATTATCAATCATAGCCTTATACTGCTGTATGAGCTCATCATAGTCATCCCAGCCGCCATTGCTTCCCATCTGTATGACAAGAACATCTCCAGATATATCGTGTGCAGCTTTAGTTACTACCTGTGTTCCTTTTTTAATCTTGATACTTTTATTGGAACTGTCACCATATACGCTTATATACAGCTTTCCATTATCTGCTTCAAGCTGGAAAGGTGTATCATTTATGTAGACTACATTGGCTGGCTCATCATTGTCAGTTTCATAACCATTAAAGTTCTCAAGCATAACCTGACTGCCATATTCATCCACTATATTAATCTGTGCCCTTACACCCTGCTTAACTGTGACCTGCTTTCCTACATACATTTTTATGCCGCCCTGACGGAGTGCTATGTCATAAGAAGTCTCACCGCACACGCCAAGATTGTATACATCAAGTCCTGTGTAGTACTTAAGTGTATCTGGATAACTCCAGTCGGATGCATCTATAACACCATTATCACTTTTTATAAATGTATTCTCCTGTCCACCAAGTCCATAGGTTATGGAGTCTCCCCAACAGGCTATCTTTTTACCAGTCGTAATATCATTAAGTGTAACTATACCATTACCTGATGTATCACTGCCTGTAGCATCTGTACTCAGGCTTAATGTCTGATTACAGTCAAGATTACTGTTCACATCTTTACTCACCATAACGGCACTCTGCTTTGCCTCTATACTATTAGCTATAACCCCCGCTGTAAGTATAGCGGCTGTACCTATTGCAAAAACCGCTAATCCCAGCATGACATCTTTCACCCATCTTCTAAGTTTCATAAATATTCTTCTCCATACCTTATAATGTCAGTGTCTGAAAATATTTCCTCAGACTTGTGTTTACGAACTACTCCACATAATCCTATTATGTTTCTAATAAAAATATAATGTCGAAAATTGTATATGCAATTAGGATATTTCTTTAGATTTCTTAAGACTTTACTTACCTGCCATTATCATAAACATAGGTGCCTCCTTAAGGTCTTTCTCCTTAAGCACTCTCTTTCCAAATGCAGGGTCTATAATGCAGTTCTTGTATCCCATTTTTTCAAGTATATGTACATCATATGCCGGACGCTCATGCTTTCCTATATCCATGGACTGGGCTATAAGGGCATTTTTTTCTTCTAACTCCTGTGTCATTCCCTGATGTCCATATGGCGCTGTTTTATCATCATCTTTTATAATTGTCTTTTCAAGACTGTTCATTCTGGCATAGTTGGCATCATAGTTAAGCAGAAGCCCGCCCTTTTTAAGTACTCTGTGCCACTCCTTATAAGCTTTCTGTATATCCGGAAGTGTCCATGTAAGATTTCTTGTTATAACTACATCAAATGTTTCATCCGCATAAGATAATTCCATTGCATCCATAACCTCATATGTAACATCTGCACCATACTTATCTGCAAGTTCTTTTGCCCTTGTTATCATATCTGGTGTTAAGTCTATTCCTGTAACATCCATGCCGCACCTGTTAAGAAGAATGGCAAAATATCCTACCCCCGTTCCTACATCAAGCACCTTTATCCTGCTGTTTTCTGTGACATCCGTTCCAGAAGACATACCACTTTTTTTATCATAAGCTGTATACATTGATATATTGCTTATTATCTCCTCAAGCCATTCTTTTCCCATATCGCTGTTAAGCTCATGCTCCCTGACATCCGAAAAGTCTTTTACCCTCTGTGTCCAGTAGTCTACAACACATTCTTCTATATTTTCTTCTGTTATTATATTATCCGTATCATGTATTGCAACAGCAAGATTATCATTATTGTATGCCATAGTTTATTAATTCTCCGTTTCCGTTATTCATTAATTCTTATCTAAGTCCGCCGTTATCTCATAGTAATCTGACGGATGTGCCACAAGTCCTGTTACACCCTTTCCCGACACTATCGACATTTTAAGATGTGATGCAAACACAAATGCATTATCATCAAGTATTGTCTGGGTCATCTTTACTGCGATTGCAGCTCTCTCATCTTCATCAAAGGTTTCACTCATCGTTTTTTCAAGTTCTTCCAGCTTTTCATTATAATAACCGCCACGGTTTTTAGATGAGTCCTTAAGGCAGTGTGTTGTAAAGAAATATTCTGCATCGCCTGTTGGAGCACACACAAATGCACTTGCATATATGTCCCAGTCACCCTTTTTTATATAATCCAGATGATTGGCAGTGCAGTTAATCTTTATCTCTATTCCTATATCCTTAAGTGCTGCCTGCACATTTTCAGCAAGAAGCGGAAGCTCCTGTCTGCTAGGATATGTAAGCCAGCTAAGTGTCAGCCTTTTTCCATCCTTTTCAACATATCCATCACCATCCGTATCTATCCAGCCAGAATCCGCCAACAGTTCTTTAGCCTTTGCCACATTGTACTCTTCTGTGCTTACCCGGCTGTCACCATATGCATACCCCACCGGGAATGGACCTTTGGCGGCTGTTCCATTCCCATTAAGAAGCACTCTTGTAAATTCTTCCTTATTTATCGCACATGCTATAGCTTTTCTGACATTGGCATCCTTAAGACTCTCTGTTGCATAGTTCATCTGCGCAAAAAATGAGCGTGAAGTTTCACATGAGGATATTGTATAGTCCTTATCCTCCGTAAACAGTGAATGGCTTGCGTAAGGCAGTCCATAAGCTGCATCAAGTTCTCCCGACTGTAGTGCCATTGTAAGGGTATCTCCGTCACTTATAGTTTCCACGACTATCTTATCAATCTTAGGCTCACCGTCCCAGTAATTATCATTCTTAACAAGTGTTATGCCGCTGTCTGTCTTAACACTCACTGCCTTGTAAGGCCCTGTCGCAGACACATTGCCGTCAGGGGTTATTCCTGCCTGCATATCAATAATACATCCGTAAGGGTCTGATAAGTAGTTCATAAGTGCCGGAACCGGTTTTGTCGTTTTTATTGTAAGTTCACTGCCGTCTGCCTCTATATCCACTATATTGAGGTCGCCTGCTGCCCTCTTATGTACTGATATAAGATGTTCAAGGCACTCCTTAACTGCCAGCGCATCAAGCTTTCTTCCACTTGTAAATGTTACATCATCCCTTAATGTGACTTTCCATGTTGTTTCATCCACATTGTCATATTCTGTAGCAAGCCATGGCTCAAGCTCCATAGTATCTGAATACTTAAACAGCGTTTCGCCTATGCCGTATCTTATACATGCCCAGCCCGAATATCCGTTATGTGGATTTACGTCTGACTCATCATTTTCTGAGTTAAATGTTGTATCACCGTAGTAGAATACTTTTTCACCATTATCAGCCTTTCCACCACAGCCCGTAAGAAAAATAGCTGTGAATAGAACTGTTATTATACTGCATAGGGATATTATGCTTTTATTTATAAATGTTGTGAATTTATTTTTATTATTTATGTATATTGGGGGTTGTTTATTTGTCGTTTTCATTCTTATTTCACCTTTTTTATCTATGGATAAATATATTTGTATAACTTTTTATTTTTTACTCTTTATTCCTGCTCTGAATATTATAATATTTCCTACCTGCTTGCTTCTATCAGTTCTCGCGTATAATCGTGCTGCGGACTTGTTATGACTTCCCTAATATCTCCATATTCTATTATCTGCCCTGATTTCATAACCGCTATTTTATTGCACATATTGCTCACAAGCGCCAAATCATGGCATATAAACATTATGCTTAGTTTCATTTTCTTCTGCATACTGCACAGAAGCTTAACTATCTGTTCCTGTATAGTCATATCAAGCGCACTTGTCACCTCATCACATATAAGAAGCTCAGGCTTTCTTGAAAGCGCCCTTGCTATTGCCGCCCTCTGACATTCGCCGCCACTTAATTCGTCCGGATACTTACAGACATACTCCTCTGAAAGCCCCACATCAATAAGAAGCTTCTTAACATATTCCAAAGCCTCTTTTTTCCTGTATGTACCTGCAAGTGCTTCAGCTATGCTGCTTCCTATAGTATACCTTTTGTCAAATGAGTCATTGGGTATCTGGAATATCATCTGCATATATGAATATACATTCCTCATCTGCACCCTGTTATAGTGTGTTATATCCTCGCCCCTGAATATAACACTCCCACTGTCCTGCTTTTCAAAGCCTGCTATAATACTGGCAAGCGTGCTTTTTCCGCATCCGCTTTCTCCCACAATTCCAAGACAGTCCCCGGCATAAAGCGAAAGGCTGTCTACATCAACGGCGATATTTCCTTTATATGATTTTTTAATATTATTTATTTGAAGTATCTTGTTCATATTTATATACTTTATTCCTACATTTTACCTCTTAATTTTATTACCCTTATTAATCCTATTACGCTTATTTCTTCATGCTTCATAACCACCTCATTATATTTCCGTAATTACCACATAAACGCTTTTTTTATTATTCCCAATTCGTTAATTATGCTGATATATCTTAATTCTCACTACCACGCTTAACTTGACATGCTTCATATAACCATTAGTTCATTAAACCCACTAAAAAGTAAATGTATATTTTGCTGCTTCATTATATTCGGATATTAATCTGAAATAATAAAATGTCTTATTCAACTGTCCAGCTTCGGGCTTGCTTTAATAAGCTTTCTTGTATATTCATTCTGTGGATTATTAAGTACGTCCGAAGTCTTTCCATACTCCAGCATAACGCCATCCCTCATAATCATAACATTATCGGCAAGCTTTCTTAACGCATCTATATTATGTGTAACTATTATCATAGCTGTTCCATACTCATTATTAATAGCCTTAAGCTCTTTTATTACCTGTGCCTTTGTTGTCACATCAAGCGCACTCGTAGGCTCATCTGCAAGTATAAGCTGTGGTCTGTTAATCATTGAAAGCATTATTCCAACACGCTGGTTCATACCGCCTGACAACTGGAATGGATAGCTTTTTAATACTCTCTGCGGGTCATCTATATGCATTTTTTCAAGAAGCAGGACTGCATCCTCTTTTATATGTGAACGCACATTCCGCATTTTTTTATAATTCCACTTATGACACTTAACAGAATTATCGCTGATATATGTATCAATGGCACATTCGTACAACTGCGACTCTACCGTTCTTACAGGACACAGTGCTTCTTTAGTATCCTGAAAAACCATCGCTATATTTTTGCCTCTTAACTTCTTTAATGCTGTGATATTGTGCGTAATATCCACATTCTTATATGTAATACTACCGCCATTTATCTTACCGTCAGCACTCAAAAGCCCCATAACCGCCTTTATAAGAGTACTCTTGCCGCTGCCCGACTCACCAGCTATGCCAAGTATTTCGCTGGCATTTACGCCAAAGCTTATATCCTTCAATGTTAATTCATCATTATAACTTATATCAAGATGACTGACATTAAGAAGCGCATTTGAAGCATTATTACTAGAACTCCTACTGTCTTCCTGCATAACCTGTTCTCCTGTTATTCTTATTCCATCTGGTCTTGACCGACTCCCCAAACATATTAAATATGAGTACCGATACAAATATCGCCACTCCCGGCGCAAGTATGATCCACGGTGCGGTCTGCAACATACTTCTGCCATTGCTCATCATAGCACCCCATTCTGCCGCCGGTGGTGCTGCACCTAGTCCTAAGAATGATAATCCTGCTATTTCCATCATCATATGTCCTATATCAAGAAGTGCCGTAGTCACTATAATTCCTGCAATGTTAGGAATAATGTGCTTTATTATTATCCCGAATTCACTCATTCCTGACATTCTTGCTGCCTTTATATAATCACTTGCACATACTGAAAGCACCTCACTTCGTGCCAGCCTTGCATACTTTGGCCACGACACTGCCGCCACTGCTATGACCGCACTCGTTATTCCCCCCGACAGCACACTTGCTACTGCTATCGCAAACACTATTCCCGGAAATGCAAGAAATATATCCGCTATTCTCATAAGAATATTATCCACAACTCCCCCGCAATAGCCGCATATTATCCCCACTGTACTCCCTGCCGATGTTATTAACACAACAACAAACAGTGATGACAGCACTGATAATCTTGCCCCTGCAATAACTCTTGATAACACATCCCTGCCATACTGGTCTGTTCCTGCTATATGCAAAGCACCTGGCGGCATAAGTGCTTCTGAAAGGTTTTGTTCATATGCATCATATGGTGCAAGACTATCTGCACATATGGCTGTAATAATCAGAAACACGCAAAAAACGCCCCATATAAAGACACCGGGGCTTATTACATTTACTTTATTATAACCAGCCATTTTATATTTTTCTTTTTTCATACGCTATATCTTTCTTATTACCATAAATGAGCAACTACAGAAAAAAATGCAATATTTTAAATTTGCTCATTTATAATTTTTTACTTATTTGCAATTCATTATTTTATTAAAATGCTATATTCAGATTATTTATTTCTACGCTTAAGGTAACTATCATTATACTTCATCTATAATTTCTTTAATCATCCAATTAACATATTCTTACTCTTAAGATAACTATTATGCCTCATCCGTTCCAGCAACTCTTATCTTCGGATTAAGATAATGATACCCTATATCTGTTATAAGATTTACAATAACATATATCACAGCCATCCATATGACATATACCTGAATAATAGGATAATCCCTCATAGTTATGGCATCTACAGCCATCTTTCCTACGCCATCCCACATAAATATACTCTCAACTATGGCTGTTCCTCCAAGCAGCGAGCCTGCCGAGAGCGCCAGAAGTGTAGACACGGTAAGCATAGCCGACTTTAAGACACTTCTTATAAGTATAGTGCCCTCACTGACCCCCCTTGCCCTTGCGCCATTGACGTAAGGCTTATCCAGCTCATTTATAACAGCAGTTCTTATCTGGCTTATATACCTTGAGGACATCGCTACAGCAAGTGTAACTGACGGAAGTATAACACTTTTAGCACCTGCCCTGTTTCCCATAACCGGAAGCCAGTTAAGCTTTAATGCAAACACGTATATGAGCAGCAGCGCAAGAAAAAAGTTCGGCAGCGAATTACCAATAAGGCTCACCACTCTTATAATATAATCCAGCCACTTATTTTTATTAACAGCACTTATTATTCCCAGTGGAACTGATATGATAAGTGTCAGCGCCATAGATACCACACACAGATATACGGTCGCTGGCAGCTTGCTGACAAATGTACTGAATACAGGCTTTCCTGATACATATGAATTACCCATATCGCCTGTAAATGTATTCTTAAGCCATATAAAATATCTTGTTATAACCGGCTTATTAAGTCCTAATTCTTCCCTTAACTCCTGCTTTTCAACCTCTGTCATTGCCGTTCCACGGTTAGCCTCAAGCATATCTATGGCATCCGTATTGCTCATATTGACAAGCACAAATGATAAAAAAGTGATGCCTATAAGAACAGGCACCAGCTGCAGAAGTCGTTTTTTTATAAACCTTTTCAAATATAATCTCCAATCATTACAACATTATGATTAATATATCAATTCAACTTACATATTTCAATTTCATTTTTACACAGTTATTCCGTTTTGTTATGTCATATTTTTATTTTTCTAAGCCGCTATTCTTTTCTTTTCAGTTCATTTTTTACAAATCTCAGAAACTCTCTCATTTTTAGGGATAACTCTTCATCTTTCTTACTTATATACCCAAACACCACATTTTTTCTGTTATTATATAATGGAATACCATCAAATGTAGGTTTCTTACTAAAATGACTACTGCTTATATTACATAACCTTGAATACTTTAAAAGATAATTCATTACATAATCACTATTTGTAATCACTGCTACATGTTTATCCAATTCGCTATCCTCTATTCTTATATTATCCCAATAATGATTTAGTGCAAATTCATCCTCATAACATTGCACAAGCATTTTATCCCTTAAATATTCCTCAATCGTCTGCCCATCTTTAATAGGACTATTATTACCATAATAAAGATATGCCTGATTATCATTTAACTTGGTAAATTCAAGTCCATACTTCTTTAACTTATATTCTATCTGCTGCATCTGATTATCCATAAAGAATATAAACCCCAAATCATCAAGTCCTGTTCCAACTCTTTTTATTACATTATTAACGCTGCCTTCCATTATATTGTATCTGATATCTGCTTCTGCATATTCTATATAATAATCCGTAAAACATCGTGCCATCCATGAACTTGGATTACTTGATATACTAAATTCTTCTCTATCATCTATCTTATATATCTGTGCAAGCTGCTTCTCCTGTTCAAGTATACGGCTTGCGTATTCATATGCCTGTCTTCCTCTTCTCGTTAATTTTATTCCACGGTTATCTCTGTCAAATACAGCAAATCCAAGCTTCTCCTCAAGAGATTTTACAACCTTACTTACATTAGGCTGTGTTGTATATAAAACATCTGCTGCCTTACTGAATGATAAAAGGTCTGCACACACAACAAAATATTGTAATTCCTTTACTTCAAGCATATATTCATCTCCTATATTTTCTCTTTTATTCATTTGCTCATTTATAGTAAAAAATATTAGATATTAATATATACTCAATATTAAAAAAAATCAATTAAAAACACACTTAACCAGCCGGTCACTATGTACCATTATGCTGATTAAGTGCGTTTTCTATATGTTATATGTTGGGATATGTTATGTTAATTTTCTTTAAGTTATTCTCTTTTGTTCATCCAGTACTCGTAAGCACCATTGTGCCTTTTTTCTGCCCTGTACAACTATTGATTACTCCTGAAACTTAGGGTCTTTAAGCAGGTCTTCGTAAAGTTCCTTGTATATTGCTGGTCTGAAGTCTGTTCCACCATCTATAAGTGGATTAGGCTCAAACTTCTCTCTCGTTGCAAGTGCAAGGTCAATCGTTGCTGTATACATTTTATCCTGTATAGCTCTTGGGTCTGTAAATGGATAACCTGCGTAATACTCAGCTTCCCAGAAGTTCGTGCTTGGACCAATAATACTTGAACCTCCCCAGAATACATTGTACTTATCTGTTCCTGCAAGGTTGGCAGATACGATATATATCTGGTTCGTTATGCAGCCAGCTTCAAGTGTTGTTGAACCAAGAGCGATGCCGTGGCACTTGGCAAGTGCCGTACAGTTGATATACAGGCGGCAGCCCTTAGCCGCATAATAGCGCATAAGCTCCTGAAAACAATATGTATCATAGCATATGGCAAGACCAACAGGTCCCCAAGGTGTATCAAATATAAATGGCTTTGTTCCCCTTGTAGCCCAGTGTGGTTCCGGATATGGCAGATGAATTTTTCTGTAAGCTCCGATAACTCCTTCTGGTCCGCACACACACGCTGCGTTATATATAATAGATGAATCCTTCTCATCTCTTTCCGGCATACCAAATGCGACATACACACCAAGCTTCTTAGTAAGCTCTGCTATTGCCTCTGATGAAGGTCCCGGCACTACCTCTGCAAGCTTAGACTGCATTTTATCAGGCTTTGCCTTATCCTCTTCATCATCATAACCTGTCAGTGCCATCTCTGGAAATACTATCAGATTAGCCCCCTCTGATGCCGCTGCCTCTATATATCCTTTCATTCGATTGAGGTTCTTTTCCTTGTCGCCCCATTTTGCATTAAATGCAACTGTTGAAACTTTAATTACATCTTTAACCATAACCTTTTCCTCCAATCCATGATATATTAGTTCTTTCTGATGTGCAGCCGAAACACGTATTTATCAACCACAAACGATTAACAAAAAAAGAAGAGCACAAAGCTGCCTTTGTAAGGGTACATCTTTGTGCTCTTCTTATGTCAGAGATACTATCACTCTGTCACATTAAAGTCAATAACATTTTTATATTCTTTAAATAATTTATATATTTGTTTTTTATGGTTAATATTATAAAGCAATTCGTAGATATTCGGTTCAAAAATCCTCAACTTTGATGCTTATGGATTATTTCGTACTATGCACTCCAGCAATATTACCAGTAGTTCACCGCATTTTCAACAAGCTTATCGCCTTCATATCTTAACTTAAGCGTAAAGAAACGCTTCTCACCCTCTAACAGAAGCTTAAGAAATACAGCATCGCCCTCCCACGTTGGAAGTCCTGCAACCTGTGACTTGTCAATCCACGCAAGGTCGCCCTCATCGCACACGCACTGCTCTCCTGTAAAACCATCCGCCGTAAAAAGACACATAAGCTCCGGCTCACATTCATCACTTATAAATGTGATAAGCCCACGGAACTTATAAGAAGTAAGTGTAAGTCCTGTTTCCTCTTTCACCTCACGCAAAAGGCACTCCTCTGGTGTTTCGCCGTCATAAGCATGTCCGCCTACACCTATCCACTTTCCCTTATTGATGTCCTTTTCTTTCTTTGTGCGGTGAAGCATAAGATAACATCCGTCTTTTTCGATATAACATAAAGTTGTCATCTTCATAATAATCCTCATTTCTGCGCACGCTTTTTGCGCATAACATCTAATACTTTACATTAAGCCTGTGACTGTAGCCTTCCATTCTTTTGTGAAAAACGGCAAGCTCCTGCTTATACTTTTCATAATCCTTATCATTAAGCTTTTTATCAGCACGATACGTCTCTATAAGCGCAGCCGCATCATTATATGCCTTTATCGCAAGGTCCTTATAATTATTCTCAAGATTTATCTGTATTTCATTTAAAGCCTTTTTTACTGCATTTTTTTCTAAGTTCTTTTTAAAGATTGACATAATGCTGCCTCCTGTCTTTCCGGCTGTGTATTAGTCTTAGAAATATATTCAATAACCTCTTCTCTTGTCATTCCGACTGATGATATATATGCTGCCCAGTCATTCACATAACATTTTTCATTATTCAGATAGTTCTCCGATATCTGTTTCATAGACTCAACCGTAGAACAGAAAGAAGTGCCAGCACGAACAATGTTTGAGCTTTCTTTCTTTTTTTGATATCCCAGAATTGCTCCGCAGCTTCGCCGCTCTCGCAATTCTGCAACATTCGGAATTCGCTGATTTACTTCGCAAATCGCTTATTTAAGATGACTGTGTCTATTTGTTTTCTTTGGGATGCACATTTACGATAAGGATACCTATGCACACAAGTATAAGTGCTATCAGCGCATTTATACCAAGCTCCTTACCACCTTCGCCCAGCCACCACGCTGAGAGGAGCACTCCGAATACCGGATTGGTGAAACCAAATATTGCTACTTTGGACACTGGGTTGTGCTTAAGGAGTATTCCCCAGAGTGAATAGGCAACGGCTGAGATACATGCAAGATAAAACAGCATAAGCACTGCACTGACTGATATATGATTAATTCTTCCACCCATAATAAGTCCAAGTATAATCATAACTATTCCGCCAAATATAAACTGATATCCACTAAGCATAACCGGATTATCCTTTTTGGAATAATTCTTCATAAGACATGAAGATACGGCATAGGATATCGCACATAGGAACAGACTTCCATCTCCCATAAGACTTAAGTTCATATCTATCGACCTGCCATTCATACTTACAATTATTACACCTGCAAAGCCGACCACACATCCTGCTATCTTCTTAAACGTCAGCTTTTCCTGATGAAACACAAGTCCTGCAAGAAGTATTACAAAAAATGTATTAGAACCATTTATAATAGATGCCTTAACGCCACTGTTATGTGCAAGTCCTATATAAAAGAATATGTACTGAAGTATTGTCTGGAATAATCCAAGCTTCGCTATACTTGGGATAGATGACTTCGTTGGTACTAACATTTTCCTGTTAAGGACACTTCCTATTAGGATAGTAAGCACTCCTGCTAATACAAATCTTGTTCCTGCAAATAACACCTGTGTCCATGTTTCACTTGATGGTATCTGGAACAGTGCATATCCAAGCTTGATACAAGGCGAAGCACTTCCCCAGAGAAATGTACAAACAAGAGCAAGTGCACACACAACCCACGTTTTCTGTAGGAAATCTGTACTTCCGTTCTCTTTCTCACCACCAGTTAATTGTTTTGTCCTGTCTGTTACATTCATTTTCATAACTCTCTTTCTTTATATTCTTTATCTGTATGTGATTTAGCTGATTACATTAAAATAACCATTGGCGGCTGCTTCATTAATTCTCATATTGCAACCGGTTTTACCCAGTTTACGCTAAAATAACCGCTCCTCATCGATAGCAAATCAAAGAGGCAAGCGGTTATGTGTTATTTTATTGTTTACTAGGTTATGATAATATATATTTATACTATTGTCAACTGTGGTTATAACCCATCTTATGATGTCGATGTCAAAAGCCCACAACTTTGATGCTCATATCAGAGTGGCAACATTAAAATAAATATCTTGCCCACAATACAAAATTCTTTATCAGCATCATCTGACGTCTTCTATATTGTGAAAGCTCCACTGGCTCAACATCATAAGGATTGTCATAACTTCCGTCACTATTGGCATTTCTTGCCACATGCTCATATGACTCCATCGATTCACTAAGCTGCCTGTTAATATCCTCACTGTCTATAACAAGCATAAGCTCTGTATCCAGATACGCACTTCTCATATCCAGATTAAATGAACCTATCACCGATATATTATCATCAATCAGCACCGACTTACCATGATATGAATAACCGCCCTCATACTCCCACACATCAATTCCCGTACCAAGAATTTTATTTTTATTGACATAATAATCCGCTGAACCAAACGGATTACCATTATTGCCAATAGAATTAGTCATAAGTGAAACATTTTCAACTGAATTGCAAACTTCCTCCAAACCATCATACATATAGTCGTTGCATATAATATATGGCGTATGTATCTTAACTTTACTGTGTGCATTTTTCATAAGTTCAACCAGCTGATACCACACAACCGGCTTCTTTGATGTATATTCGATAGGATTACTAAGAAGCGCAATATTTCTGACCTCATAGGTATCTTTATAAATGTTGTTGTCAGTATTATCTGTTCTATCACCAGATATGTTATCGTAATCTGAATTTTTTAACTCTTCATCGTATGAAGTAACTGTAAAAATATTGTCGGAATTATTGGCATAATACTCTGTATATAATGAAATCAGCTCTTCTTTGGCTGCGGCCACATCACTTTTTGATAGAAGCTTACTCTTCTTTTTGGTTACTGAATTGCTTTTATCATTATTCTCATCTGCATTTATAATAAAATGCCCCGAGTCACTTTCAAGCGAATTGACACCACTCATATATGGCTTGCTTTCCTTATAATTCCATACATTTTCAAAGTACGAAAGCAAATCATTTACAGAACTGTCTTCATTGGCATTCTCACAATACACCAGAACATCCCTGTCATAATTCTTATATTGCGAATTGCTTCCAAGAAAATATGAAAATGTATTTCTTCCACCCATTATGTAGCTGGACTTATCCGCTATCAGATACTTGTCATGAAGCCTGCCCATTGAACGCCATGGTGCCAACGGATTAACCTTATTATATATCTTAATACTTGTACCAGAACTTGCCGCAAGTGCCTCAAAATATGGATTGCCCTTCATGCGAAGAAAACCAGATACCCCATCAACAATAACATTTACCGAAACACCTCGGTCAGCAGCATCTATAAGTGCTCCAAGAATAATCTTTCCACTCTCATCCGCCCTGAAGTCAAATGTTGACAATACAATCTCCGACTTGGCATTACTTATCATCTTTACCCTCTCAAGAAGTGCATCTCCATTATCTTCTATAATACGCGCCCTTTCCGGCTGGGTTCTTGTTTTCCATATACTATCGACAGCCAGCTCCTCCTTATCTTCCTGCGTCAACACCGGCTGTCTGTGATATGTAATAAGCGCGCAGGCAACGATTGCAACAACCAGAATAACTACTGCAAGTAATAATACAAGTAATGTCTTTATTGTTTTAACCACTATCTTTTTAGCTGTATTATTGTTATTATGTTTGCTCTTTATTGTGTTTTTATCCATTTCTGGAGTTTTATGTAACATTGGTTTATGGTACTCCTTATGTTTTACTTGTGTTTTTATTTTTCTATATTCCCAACTTGCTTTATATTAAAATCCCTTGTTTGTTTCAGTCTTAGTTGATATTGTATCGAATTAATATTATAATCTAGATTAGCTAATAAAATCTTGTTAAATGAGCTTTATTAAAATATTTAATTAGTGGCATAATGATAGTACCACTTTATAGCTTGTAATCTACTGATAACTCTAATATTCTTAATTATATATTGCAAATGGGTATAATTATGTATTTTATAGGTATATGTATTTTAGCAATTTATTGTGGTGGTGGCAATAAAGGATATATTAAATATATGTAATATTACTATTTAACAACACACATTTTTTCTTTTATATTTCAATACATCCAATGTTACTATTTACCAGTTTACAGAATTAAAGTCACAGGCACAGAATACAAATTTCAATACATCTAATGTTACTATTTACCTCTTCAAGATTAATTAAGCAACAGTTATTCATATACATTTCAATACATCTAATGTTACTATTTACCAGGTGTGTTATCCTTAAGCTCTGTCATATCTTCTTATTTCAATACATCTAATGTTACTATTTACCATAGAACCTATCTTTGTGATATTCTTAGCAAACCATTTCAATACATCTAATGTTACTATTTACCTCTGTTGATTTATATGGTAGAATTTCTCCACCTTATTTCAATACATCTAATGTTACTATTTACCCTTGTAATAATATAAAAATAAATAACATATTCATATTTCAATACATCTAATGTTACTATTTACCGTTGTAAGGTCAGCTTCAAATTCTGTATTAAGAAATTTCAATACATCTAATGTTACTATTTACATTACTCATAACATTATTTCCTTTCTAAATAGCTTTATTTCAATACATCTAATATTACCATTTACCACAGTAAAGTAGTTATAACAAAAGTTAAGTAATATAATTTCAATACATCTAATGTTACTATTTACCTGCCTGTATCAGTCTTATCCGGCCGTACTATCCTAATTTCAATACATCTAATGTTACTATTTACCTATTACGCCTCGCTTTCGCTTAAGAATTCTTTTATAATTTCAATACATCTAATGTTACTATTTACCAGCGAAAAACCATTTGTTATCATAATCCGGATTTATTTCAATACATCTAATGTTACTATTTACCTTTGCTCCGGTGGCATCCCCGAGTAGTGTAGGATACATTTCAATACATCTAATGTTACTATTTACCAGTAGCTTTCTAATATTTCATAACTATCATAATTAATTTCAATACATCTAATGTTACTATTTACCTTTGTATATGCCTCATCTGTCCCAAGATTATAAAAATTTCAATACATCTAATGTTACTATTTACCACTGCTGATACATCAAGCAATAATGTAAAGTATTGATTTCAATACATCTAATGTTACTATTTACCTTTTTTAAAAAGTTATCACTTGTAAATTCATGTTCATTTCAATACATCTAATGTTACTATTTACCTTCACTGTTTCGTAATTAATGCGCCGCATAATGTAAATTTCAATACATCTAATGTTACTATTTACCGTGTCACAAATTTACTATCCAACAGATTGAACACAATTTCAATACATCTAATGTTACTATTTACCACGTGAAAGCGGTATGAGTTCTAAATGTACTCCTGTATTTCAATACATCTAATGTTACTATTTACCAAGATACACTGAAGAACAGATTGTAGCACTATGTAGATTTCAATACATCTAATGTTACTATTTACCAGCGTTCCTGTTGCAACTTTTCCATAGTCTTTCGAATTTCAATACATCTAATGTTACTATTTACCCGCAAGACAACGCGTCCCGAAGTTGCCAGAGTGCATTTCAATACATCTAATGTTACTATTTACCTATATGTATATGACAAGGCTGGATTAGCCTACTTATTTCAATACATCTAATGTTACTATTTACCCAAGGAAACTCACAGATGAATAATTTTGTTCTTGATTTCAATACATCTAATGTTACTATTTACCTGCCATCTTCTTTCATATAATCTCCTCTTTATTTTTTATTTCAATACATCTAATGTTACTATTTACCCATAAGCAAAACTAAGGAACGATTTTTTCTTTTCTATTTCAATACATCTAATGTTACTATTTACCATCTTCATGAGCGTTAATACATTACCACCATTCTATTTCAATACATCTAATGTTACTATTTACCGTGCTCATATTCTGTATAATTACACGTAACTTCGATTTCAATACATCTAATGTTACTATTTACCTATCGTTTTAATGTTATATTAGTGTTGAAATATAAAATTTCAATACATCTAATGTCACTATTTACCTTCGCCTCGCTTTCGTGTACCCCGCTTGTACTATTTATTTCAATACATCTAATGTTACTATTTACCGATAATATTAATTCTAATATAGATAAGTCATTTAAATTTCAATACATCTAATGTTACTATTTACCTGTTCTCGCTCTCGTTGAACTCTACACGCCCGCCAAATTTCAATACATCTAATGTTACTATTTACCGATAGCTGCAAGTAAGTTTGTGCGCTGCTCCTGCTGCATTTCAATACATCTAATGTTACTATTTACCAATATGCGCTGGGGTATGCTCGTTACTGGTAGCTCATTTCAATACATCTAATGTTACTATTTACCTATGTCTATCTAATAAAATAGAAAAAGTGTCATTTATTTCAATACATCTAATGTTACTATTTACCAGCGTTAAATATAGGTGTAGCTGCTACACAAGTTGATTTCAATACATCTAATGTTACTATTTACCAAAATCGGACATTTGATTGTGTACAATTTAATTTATATTTCAATACATCTAATGTTACTATTTACCTGTCAAAACCTCATCTGTATAAATCCAATTTGCGATTTCAATACATCTAATGTTACTATTTACCTGTGTCCAGAATAACTGCAATATTCTGTATTACGGCTATTTCAATACATCTAATGTTACTATTTACCTCAAGGAAACTCACAGATGAATAATTTTGTTCTTGATTTCAATACATCTAATGTTACTATTTACCGGCGTAAAGCTGCCTGCTAAAGAAAGGCGAAATAAATTTCAATACATCTAATGTTACTATTCAACTATCTTGCAGCACTGGTGGCAGCATAACAGGGAGGATTTCAATACATCTAATGTTACTATTCAACCCTGTCACATGGGTGAGAGATAAAGATGATACATAATTTCAATACATCTAATGTTACTATTCAACCAATTGCCATTAAGTGTATGAACTCTGTACTTTACATTTCAATACATCTAATGTTACTATTCAACACTACTTGTTTTGTAGAACGGGAACATCCGACAACATTTCAATACATCTAATGTTACTATTCAACAGTAATGTCGATACGTGCAGAATATGCTAAAAGAATATTTCAATACATCTAATGTTACTATTCAACTTAAGATAATATTCTACAGCTTTTTTGTGTTTTAGCATTTCAATACATCTAATGTTACTATTCAACTGTGCAGGTCGCCGGAAGTTATGCCGCCTTTGTCCTATTTCAATACATCTAATGTTACTATTCAACAAGCTGGTGTTATGCATTATTGTGAAAATCCATTATTTCAATACATCTAATGTTACTATTCAACATGAACGGCTACAGGCGGAGTATGATGCGACAGGCATTTCAATACATCTAATGTTACTATTCAACTGTAACAGTCATGTAGCAATTAACGATAGATTGCTATTTCAATACATCTAATGTTACTATTCAACCAACGATTTTAAGCCATCTATTTTACAGCCAATTCCGCTATACCCACTATATTAGTATATTCTCATGAATTTTACCAGCCAATTCAATAATTATTTAAATTTATCTTTATTATTTGTTTAACCCACATATTTACAGGATTTGTTAATATCTACACTAATAAACCAGCTGGTAATTTATTTAATTATTATATCATCAAATCTTCTCCTGTTGGCTCACCACCATTTCCTAACACTTCTTCCCCAAATACGCTGTCATTCTTAAGCTTTACAATACAGATAAAATCCTCATCCTCATTTATAACCTTTTTTAATTCTGCCCTCAATGATATAAACCGCGATGGTGTCATATCACCTCTGAATACTGACTTTTGATAATGTGATAAATATTTTTTGCATATCTTAAATACTTTCTGCACTCTTTTTTCTCCAACATCATAAAATAAAAATGCATAATTATAATTCAATTCTTTCTTCATTACATACCTTCTTTCAGTGAAAATGGAACAAAATCTTTTTCTTCCAAAATACTTTTAATTAGTTTATAACAATCCAGCTTTAATGCTGTTCTGTACGATACTTTTCTTTTTAGTACAGGATGCGTAAATACACTTTCCATTCTGTCTTCAAAAGCCTGCACAAATATTTTTCTTCCATCTTCATTTAAAATGCAGTAATTAACATTTTTATCAAAATGCTTTACCACCTGTAATTTTCTATTATTAACCAAATCAAATATCGTTCTGTAGACAATAACAGGCTTAAATACCTCACTTATATCAAGACTTAGTGAAAATCTTCCTTCAGACGGCTCATGCAAAAAACTTATTCTCTGGTCTAAATGTGTCTGATATATTGCTGAAATAGTTTTCGTATACAACAATGTATTTCCAAAAGAAATCAAGGCATTAATTGGATTATCCGGTGGTCTTTTTACCCTCTTATTCATTACAAAATCATCTGGCAGAAAATATCTGAAATTATTATAAAAACGCATCCATACTTCACCCTCATATGCCATTAACTCCTTCACATCTTCTGCCTGTTCAACTGATTTTAAAAAATCACTTTTTATCCAGTCTATTGTTTCCTTAACATCTTTTTTATCGTGCTTATAATAATGATAAAGAAGCTCATAAATATTAAGTCCGATACCCCTGACTATTGGTCTGGCAATACTCATTCTGTCATCGTTATATTTACCAACCTGCTTTACCAAAAGCTTTCCACTAAGATAATGGTCCCTCGGATAATATGTACCGCTATATCCTCCATAATAATTAAAGAAATGTACTATAATATTATTTTGTGACAAAAAATCCAACAGCTTTGTATTAATACTAACTTCGTTAAAGCAAAATATTTCCTTCGTATTTTCTACTGGAATATACACATTTTTTCCATTTTTGCGGAAACATAATGAATTATCTTTTCTTGTTAATTCTCCCATTGACATTATATATCTTGTACTTCCCATAACACGCCTTTCCTATTGCATCATATATAACAATATTCATAATATGCACATTTTTTACACTTGCTGCTGTTAAGTCTTTCTGGTGGCTTATCACTTGCAATTAAATCCTGTATTTCATTAATATACCCGTCAAGTTCATTTTCCAGTTCTTCTGTTAATTCAAGAATTATAACTTTCTTATCACTTTTATTCTTTTCTACAAACTCAAGCTTTCCTTTTCTTACTACGCCCTTATTTTTTAATACTTTTAAATAATACAATAGCTGCCATTTTGCTGCTTCTACATCTGCATCCGACTTTTTTACTTCTGTAAGATATTCTTTGGTAAGCTTATCAAGCCTTATATTGTCTATTGCAATCTCTGAATTACTTTTATCTGCCGCTTTTTCTTCGTGAATTACCTTGCCTATCTTAACCTGCTCACTATTATCTTCCAGATTTAACCTGTTGCCATGCAGATAGCATTGTCTTTTACAATGAAAATAATAATTAATCAATGTACCATTCACCTGCATACTAATTCTCCTTTCTACGCACGTTTTTTCTCCTATTAAATTTGTGTCAAGTGTGCTCAGTCACAAATCATACGTATAAAAAATCAGATATTAATCTAATTTTTTACCACCTTCTTATATGAATAAATCTTCATTATCCTTGAATAAATCTTTATTTAACACTCCATTTTCATCATAATAATCTTCGCCATTTTCAATATAAAAAATATCTCCTATCTGCTCATCCCACTCTAGATGTTCAACAACAGGTTTATGCCTTTCATTATATAACTCTATTTTAAACTGATACATAAACATATTCATTTCACTTCTGATATTATGTAGTTTAACGGTCTTTTCCTGATAAGACATATGATTATCCTGCAAAAGTTCTTTATACTCTTCCCATATCTTTTTACCATCTATAACATTCTCAGGATTATTTTTATCAATAATATTTCTCGAAAAATATATCGAATACATCTGTCTGTTATCATCTATGAGCTTCATTTTATCTGCAACTTCATTAAAATTCAGCTTTCCTGCTTTTTCTCTAATAAATTCATATATATTATTATCGTTACATTGTCCCTGGGCATTTTTTAAAACTGGTATTACATATTTTTCATAATAATCATAAAAATCTTTAGAATTAAGTACTTCTCTTATGTCCTCATTCATTAAAGTATTATCAGTATCCACGCGGACATCTCCACGATATATTCCTTTGGCATCATCCATATTAAAGAAATATACAACTCCATCTTTCTTGCACGACCTGTTAATTCGTCCTATAAACTGCTCTTCACTGTCAAGTCTTGATATATCCTTATATCCTATGTCCATATCTATATCAACACCTGCCTCAATAACCTGCGTTGCAACAAGAATGACTTCCTGCATATTTTCAATGTCAGCAATTATATCTTTACGTTCCTGTATGCTGCTATCACCTGTTATTAACCTTACTTGACATTCTGCCCTTTGACTTATATGCGCATAAAATGCTTCTGCACTTGATTTTCTTATAAATTCTATAAGTATTCTTTTATTTTTATGCTGCAAAATGTGTTCTTCCAGCTCATCAATTCCTATTTTTCTGTTAAGAAGTTCATAATTAACTTTCACCCTGTTAGCAAACATTCTGTGATTAAAATATTTTTCTATGTTATTTATCAATCTGACAGCTTTGGCATTATTATTGGTAAGCAATTCAAGATTAGGCAGAGTTGCTGACATTATAATTATTTTTATATCTAATAACTGTGCATATGCCTTTAGAAAATTTATCATTGCTCCCCATTTGTTATTGTTGTAACTTTGAATTTCATCTAAAACAATAACTGAATGACATAACTGATGAAATCCAAATGTACTATCTTTAGACCTGCCAAACATTGTATCAAATAAAGTAATATGAGTTGATAGCACTATAGGATAATTTAGAAACTGCCTGTCCAATAATATTTTTTGATAATTTTCTATAGTATATTTCTCATCATCATATTGATTTACATTTGAACTGTTCTTTGCTTTATATGGAGTAATCGAATTTACTACAGCTATATTTGACATAATAACCTCATTTTGTCCAAATATTTTTTCCATAGAATTCATATTCTGTTCAACTAAAGTATTAAATGGATATACGTAAAAAATCTTTCTGCAATAGTCCGATTTTTTCAATAATTGAAAACTTAAATTAAATGCAGTATTACTCTTTCCGCTTCCGGTTGGAGCTTCAAGATAAAATATCTTACTGTCTATATTGTTTTTCAGATTATATTCTGTTTCAAGAAACATTTCTGTCCGCAGTACATTTATTCCCTTAATGTTTCCAATAACAGTGTCTTTATTAACTTTAGCAAGCTGTTCTTCATCTAATCTTTTAATATTCTTCTCATAATTACGTATACTTTTCTGTACGTCATTATTCTCATATTCATTTATTATGTTATCAATATTATTAACATTTCCATAATCGTTATTTTCATATCCATTCATAAATTCAGATGTTGCATAATAATCTGCTGCCACTAATAAAGAATATAAAAGCCTTGTCCACGCATACAAATAAATATTCTTTTCATTACTTTGATATGCCATTCTATTAAGCCATTCATCACGTTTTCTAAGCTTTACAACCGGCTCTTTGTATAACTCCTGTTTAAACATTTCGTACCAGTCATATGCATCTTTTCCTGAATTATCACCTTCTGTATTTTTTCCAGTCAACCCACTAAAAAAATATTCCAGATTATTCATATCACTATGATGCCTTGAAATTATATAAGAATAGATATACGCAAAGTCTTTAAGCACATCAGACTCATCCCTGTTAATTCTTCCATCACCTTTTGCTGTATTAATAATATCCAGAAAATAATCAAGATAAAAAATTGCCGATACAATAGAATGTCTGCTCGATATACTTTCAGGTGCATATTCCACTTTCCAGCTATTCTTCATTTTCAGCTTTTGAAATAAAGGATTTATCTTTCCAACATCGTGTAAAGTTACAACATTAACCGACATCAACTCAAATATATGTCTGGCTTCATTGGTAATATCACCCAGATACAACTGCTCAAACTTTATAAATACTGTTTCAATATGTTTAGCTTCAACAATATTAAACCAATACTTCTGACAACGCCTTGTGTGCTCTGTTAAAGTTTCTTTTTGAGTTCCATCTTCTGATAAATGTGCATAACATTCATCACCAAATTCTGTAATACTGTCTAACGGCAGCATTAAACTTTTTATATTAAACAGCATTTTCTCATCACATTCTTTACTCATTTCTTTCATTCTTTCCCTTTCTCTCACTTGCATAATTAATTCTCTTACATAATTAAAAATGTCACATTAGGCAAAATGAAATTAAAATAAATTCCTATTGCCTGATGTGACACCATTAACAAAATTATTAATAAAACTCTAAAATCTTATCTTCAGTTTTATAAAGCTTATGTAACTTGTCATTATTTATATCTACTAACATATTAGTATAACAAAAGTCTGCATATTCATATAAGTTAGTGTATCCATTAAGAGCAACTGGCAATTTTTCAGCATATTTAAACACTTCTATTTCATCCTCATCATCAGGCATAATTAAACTGCCTGTTTCCTTTAAAAACATACTAGATATAACTGTTTCTTTTAATGTTATTTCCTCTACAACAACTTTTTCTACATTTGTAATATCTGCTGGATGATCGTTTTTACCAAGATAAGGAAAATAAACGCACTTCCCCTGTTGTAAAAATTCAGCCAGATTTTCGGCTTCTTCACAATCAATCAGTACATATATATCCCACACTGGATTTTCTAACCATTGCTCTTTTATAATAAGATTACCGCCCTGTTCAGCACTTGCATAACCTACTGAATTATTAAATATCTGGACTTTCTTCGGTATATATCCACGTTCATTTTTAGGCACAACTGACACTTTTATATGTCTTAATTTTTCATAGAATTCAGGATAATCAACTTCTATAGACTGCCCCTTCTTTTCCTTTTTCCATTCTTTCTGTGCGTATCCACCATACCCTAATATTGCACCAAATATTCCTAACAAAGCAACCTTATGTATATGACTATATGTAAAATAATAATAGGCATTAACTTCCGGTTTCTTAAAAAAGGCATTTCTGCCACTTAATGTAAATTTAACAGCCTCCATACATTACACCTCTTTTTGTGTAATAATGTCATAAAGCTTCTCCCCTTTAATTCCAGATACAATCTTAGTTGTATGTGGATTAAAGTAAACTTCAACGTCCTTTATTCTATCTCCGATATTATTAAGTATTTCTGCAACGCCACTTATATCTATTGTATTAAGCTTATCACCTTTTTCAAAGTTTATGTACTCAGATAAGTTAGGAAGATATGTATCTATCTCTGTTTCTACAAATATTGCGAATTCATTCTCGCAGCCTTCTTTAGCATTAGTTGCATATGCTGTTGCACTTACTAAAGCAGTTCTTTTAAAGTTCTCATAATCTTCCTCTGTATATCCGTCTGTAACTCCAAGACTTACAAGTTCCTTATATGCAAGCGGGTTAATTACAAATGGATAAAAATAATGTGCTTCATCGCTTGTAATTTTTGTTCCTAATGTTGAATTCTTTGCCTCTTCATTTTTCTCGCTATCTTTACTTGCATCTCTGAATGGAGAAAGTATCTGCTGTTCTTCTGCACTCGTTTCCTTATATTTATTAAAGCCTTGTCCAAACTGAACTGCTCCTGTTATCGAAAAGTTATTCTTTGCTTCCGCAAATGTTGCTCCAAAATTCTTAACATCTACAGCAGACATAAGATTGGTAAGAACTTCTTTAGAATTATTGCACTCTTTCAAGTCTCCAACATTAAATAATTCTTCATAACGCTCTTTTAATGAATTTGGTACAAGTGCTCCATCCTTTGAAAACTTCATAGACTTAATATATAATACTTTCTTTCCCTCATCGTTCCACATTTTCTTCATAGGATACTTTAAAGCTTTATCACTTCCGTACACATCTCCATTCTGCATACTCTTTGGATAGCCTGTAAAATCCGCATTCCAATTAGCCATAATTGAAGAAATTCCTATAACTCCATATACTCTCTTATCCATATTAATCCTCATTTCTGTGCACATTTTTTATCCATAACAAGTTTGTGCCCAGTGCACTACGACACAAATTCTGCGTATGAAAAATATTTTCACACTAATTATTCTCCTCTGACTTGTTTGACTCGTATATAAGATTATTACTTATATATCCTGCTATTATATCTTCACTTCTAACTTTTCCATCTGGTACAGCAGAAATAATCATTGTATACAGCTTATCAAATCTTTTATAATTATCTTTTATTGCATAATCATATTTTTTGAAAAATTGTTCCAGTCTATTTTTTATTACACTATCATTGGAAGCATTAAAAAATGGATTGGCTAACGAATGATTTTTATCTTTTGATTTACTTAATGAAATGTAATACCTTACAAGCTGACCAACAGCATAATAATATTCGCTTTCACTTTCTATCTGACTATATCCATCCTCATTAATCTTTCTGCTAAGACTATTTCTTATATCAATATATCTGTCTTTCATATCATTCCCTCCCAAATACATATCTAATGATTTCATCAGATTAAACTGCTTAACCGCTTTTCCAATATAACCATTAGTAATTGAACTCATAATAATATTCATACTTACTAAATGCAGAACTCTTTGTATACCTTTACTCTGCCCCTTATAAAGCCACGCAAATATAGCATCTCTTGATAATAATATATTTCTCTTCAAAACAACATCTACATTTATTTTATCTTCATCTGAAAAGAAATTGCCAGACAACCACTTAGAAAATAATACTTCGTTAATTACAGCAAGCAATTCTTTCTTATTACCATATTTCCTATATTGTTCATCTGTAACATCATCTTCCAGAACATTAAAATATACAAATGGCTTATAAAGATTATACTTGTAATCAACTATAGTATCCTGATGTTCAATAGCTATTTCCTTACCTTTTTGAATTTGTAAAAAGAAGCCTGAAAAATCTCCCTCAATAAATTCTCCATTTTTCAAAGCCGTAATTCCATTTTTGTTATACTTGCTATCAAGGACTGAATTATCAAAAAACAAATTAGTATTACCTTTATTAGCTTCGTTCATAAGATAATCAAAAAACATTCTCTGAACAGCGGCACTTTGTGGAGTTATCAGATATGGAACTGTTTTCTTTCGTGTCTTGTGTTCCATATATGGTTTCTTGGAATTCAATGCAAGATTATCATTAGGAAGTCCTAGTATCTGCCCATCAATTTCAATATTATAATCGTTCTTATTATAAATTTTAGTCATCACATAACGTTGTTCTTCCCTGACATACAGCTCTTTATCGTCTTCAAAAAATATCTTAAGATAATTCTTACCTGTTAATTCAATCCCCATATCTTTAAGCTTAAATATATTCTGTTTTATCCAGTTTCTTGAATATTCCAGCTTTTCCTGATTAACATCGCCTACCTTTTCAGCTATATAATCATACATTTTCGCATCCTGAACATTCTTATACTTTGCTCTTGGATTTTTTAATACATCATAATATCTGTCAATTGCCTGCATATCAAGCTTTCCATTATCAAGACTATCCTGCTTCACCCAGAACGACAAATAGCTATTGGAATGTATTACTTTTTTCGGGTCCTGTGGCTTGTCCATACTCACCAATCTACTATGATAATCATAAAACTTAATGTCATCATCTAATTGACTACCGCTTATTATACCGTTTAATGTTCTTGTCTTCTTATCAAGCTTAAATGACCTGCTCTTTAATGTTCCATCCCTCTGCACAACAATATAATCACCATCTGCCGGAATATAGCTATCTAATATAAATTTCTCACGATTTCCAAACTGCTTTTCGGTTTTTTCAAGTTCCCTTGCAAATATTTCAATGCAATCTTTTAACAAACATATCCACCTCCATCATCTTAATATTTTACAATATAAATATATAACTATAAATAAGACTATATTAAAAATTGTACAATCATAAGACATTTATGTCTGCAACCCAATAACATTTTAAAAATTTTCATAACATATCTTTATATAACTGAAAAATCGTACAATATTTAATTTTACTGCTTTATAGAATATATAAATATTTATGATACGCAATTATATATATTTATAATTACAGTATCCAGCTCCTCTTGAGTTCATCTCACACACTCCTGTTCCAATAAGAAAATATGCTAATTCCTGAGCCATTTTATTGTCGGCTATCTTAAGGTCAAACTTATCACCAAGAAGTGTAATGCCTTTATACTTAAACTTCACCGGCTTCTTATTAAGAAACTGAATTGATGTATATAATTCAAAATCTTCATCTAATTTGCTATTAGTAAATGCATTATACTTTTTAATAGCATTCATAAAAAGCCTCTGCTCATACTGCTCTACTGAGTAATCATCCTTCCAATAGCCATTATCATTCTTCTGGATTGCTGGGGTCAGGGTATATATCTCCTCAATAAATCGTTTCGGAACAATTCTGTTCTCAACAGTCAAACCTTTTAATGCTTCCGTATAATGATTAGCAAGCACTTTGGACATATAAGATGCCAGTTCATATTTAACTGTTCGTATTGTCATCGTGTATATTCTGTCTTTCTTATATATACCAGAACGCTCAAGTGGATATAAGCCATTGTAAGTGTACATCTTATATCCTGTGTTCTCGTGGTATGTCAGCCACTCATCACTCAATGCAAGTGCTGAGTCTATGTAATCTGATTCTATTGATAACATATCGTCAACGGATATATCTTTAAGAGTATATAACTTAACTCTCAATTCATATACCTTAATGTTCATTGTTTCACCTCTTTTCGTTTCAATGCTTTTATGTATTAATTATATTACTATTTTATATATAAAATTGCAATATGTTTTCTAGAAAACGTTCAAAAAATTTTAAATTGATGTTGTTAAATAATGATAAATTTGTATATAATATCAGATATGTACTTAAATGTTATATAATTATATTTAAACAATAACATGTATTGTATTGAAATATGCTTTTTTGTATTATTTTTATAAACCTCAACATACGATGTGTATTCATTTTATTTTCTATAGTATATATCAATTTATTGATCTACTTATAATTTAATATTTTTAAAGTGTTAATACAAAACATTTTAATATGCAAAAATTTATACATCTAATATTGATAATCAATAAACATTTACTCTGGACTTATCTTTTACTAAGTAAACACTGCTGTAATTTATTATTAACTTTACCGGCATAATATTCTGTTCTCGCTTCATCCATAATAGAATTGAATTAAACCACTCTATGGTCTGTCCCATATCTGCATCAGTAAAAAATATTTTAAATCTCGTTTCTTTAAGTTTTATCACATCTTTGTCAAAAACAGCTCCTGGCAGATATACACTATATGTAAATGTTTTTATTATTGACTTACTTTTATCATATAATCTTTCTTTGTCAGTATACATCCCCATTCTTTTTGCAACATATGTATCTGCATTAAAGTGCATGAACAACTCTTTGCCTTGTCTATCAGTTTCCATTATTTCAATATTATCCAGCTTATCTACTCTGTAGTGACGTTCCTTGCGCACTCCATTTTTTTCAAAGGTGTCATATCCATATAAATAATACCTGTCATTCGCCCATATTAGTGTCCATGGATTGATTGAATATTTTCCTTCTATATTCTTCCTTACAAGCTGCTTATGATTATTCCATTTCATATAATCGAATATAATCTGCTTATTTTTCTTTATTGCCGCCTGACCTTTGCCCCTATGTATATCTATCCCCATTTCTTCTTCAAGCTGATTCAGATATCTTACAATACTATCTCTTCCACATTCAGCAGTCTCCTCTGCCATATAATCTTTAATATCTGACATAGATAAGGGATGTTCTTTATCCGAATATTTCATAAGCACCTGATATAATATCAATGCATTATTTTCCCTTGTTTCCCATTAATTTCACATCCTTTTTCATCTTTTTTGTATGTTTATCTTATGCATTAACTCCCCTATATTCTACTTAATATCCATAATAAATTTCTCAAGCTTATCATGATTATTCTTTGCCATTTCGCTATTACGGTCTGCTAATGCAACCTGATTTTTTATATTTTTAAGTGTCTTTGACAACTGCGCCATGCACCTGTCATTATCTCCGCCGCCACTAAATGTAAATACAGCATCTATTTTATCAGCTATTCCATATTTTTTTATAAACGTATTTACTGGTGCGGCTGGCATTCCTGCCCATATAGGTGTGCCTAATATAATTTCATCATAATAGTCTATATTATCTGGAACTCCTTTTATCTGTGGTTTTCTGCCAAATGTTGACTGCATTCCGCCAACAAGCATCTGCCTTACTGTATTTTGAGGCAATGGCTTAACCGGCTCTATTTCAAATATTTTAGCACCAAGCTTTCTTGCTATTTCTATTGCTGCTTCTTTTGTATTTCCTGATAATGAATAATAAACAACTGCTTTGCTCATAACTATCTCCTTTGCCTGAAAAATGTAATAATATTAGTGTCAATGAAAAAATTTCTTCTGCATGTGAAATGCAGATAAAAACAATTTTATGCTTTTAACATATACATCATAATAACACACAAACAGCATTGTTGAAAAATTATATGACACTTGTTTTAAACTTATTTTAAAATAACTTGTTTCGTAGTTTTGAATACTATGTCAAAAGGTATTGTTGATAATAAAATCTTGACATCTCTGCCATGATGTATTATCATCATAATAGTTTGAGTATCAAAGCATTGTGATGATGGTTCAATAATTCTTGTATACTCCAACAATATATACATAGAAATGAGGATTGGTTTAATATGGATCTTAGTGCAAATAAATGTAAGCTTCCTGAATTACATATTGGTAATAAAACAGCAAGACTTCCTATTATACAAGGTGGCATGGGTGTTGGTGTCAGCTTAAGCAGTCTTGCAGGTGCAGTAGCAAAGGAAGGGGGCGTCGGAATTATTTCAACTGCCCAGATTGGTTATGATGATGATGCATTTGAATATGATCAGGCCGGCTGCAATTTAGCAGCAATAAAGAAGCATATCCGCAAAGCTAAAGAAATTGCCGGTGGTAATGGACTTGTTGGTGTAAATATTATGGTTGCACTTAAACATTATAAAGAACATGTAAAAGCAGCTGTTGCCGCAGGTGCCGATGTAATTATCAGCGGTGCCGGTCTTCCGATTGATTTACCAGCACTTGTAGACAAAGCTTGTCAGACTAAGATAGCTCCTATCGTATCATCAAAAAGAGCTACGCAGCTTATATTAAAAATGTGGTCACATAAGTATGACCGAACCGCTGATTTTATCGTAATAGAAGGTCCAAAGGCTGGCGGACACCTCGGATTTTCTAATGAACAGCTGAACAATACAGCTTCACTTGATTTCGATAATGAAATAACTAATATTATAGAATGTAAAAAAGAATATGAAGATAAATACTCAAAAAAAATACCTGTTATTGTTGCAGGTGGAATATTCGATAAACAGGATATTATTCATGCAATTAAGCTTGGGGCTGATGGAGTACAGATAGCAAGCAGATTCGTTGCTACTAAAGAATGTGATGCCTCACCTGCTTATAAACAGGCTTATATCAATGCCAGACAAGAAGACGTTCAGATTATACAAAGTCCTGTCGGAATGCCTGGAAGAGCGCTTCGCAATGCATTTATTAAACAACTGGACAATTCAAGAATTCCAATTTCAAAATGTTACAATTGTCTTGAAAAATGTAACCCTGCAAAGGTTCCATATTGTATTACAAAAGCTCTTATAAATGCTGTAAAGGGCGATGTGGATAATGGCTTAATCTTCTGCGGTGCCAACGTTGGCCGGATAAATGAAATTACAACTGTACACTCACTTATGAAGGAGCTTACAGAATAACTACATATGAAACAGAAATCACCAGGGCTTTAGTTTCATATGTAGTACACTTAATATAAAATATTGTACTTATTATGTAACTCTACACCACCTGGCACCACCACCAGTTAATTGCCAGCCGGTTTATACTGGCTGGCAGTCCAATTGTTCTATACTCTCTTATAAATAATTGGAACATCGTATCCGAAGGTTCTCTTTCCATTCACTTCCATGCTTTCTGATACCTCAAGACAAGCTTCTGAAAAACGCTCCCATAATCTAAAGGTCATAACCGGAGTAAACTGGCTTACGCTTCCTCCCTCCCAGCTTCCATTATTTTCCTTATATATTGCTGGTGTAAACTTCTCAGATTTTCTAAGTTCACTATAATCTACACTCTTCATTGAGTTATAAGAAAATGTATTCTTGTCTTCTCCTGCAGGAATTTCATAAGAGGAAAGTATAATTCCATCGTTACTATCTGTAATTAGGAATAAATGTGGTGATGCATGACGTTTTCCATCTGTTTCATAATAACTTTCCTCTACAACAAATATTCCATTAAAGCCCTCTGGAATATTTTTTATTTTATCATTGCAGACAGTATTTACATGTTGTGCGTATGGAAAGCTTTTACCAGCTTCCTTCATTTCCATAAACTGTTCTTTGTTATCAAATTCTCCAGTCATAAGTTCTACAAACTTTTTAATTTCCATCATAATGTTATGCCTCCATATGATAATATTTTATTATATTTATAATTGTAATAATATGAACAATGAACATAAATTCTACCGCTTAGTGATGCCTCAGAGCTGCTCCACATAATTCTAAAACAAAAGCTGAAGTCCCATAGCTATAATCCACATATATGCACAAGTTTTCGGAATCATTAAAAGTCCAACCTTTGGTTTAGTTTTACTGAATAATGTTACTGGTATATAGCATCCAAATGAAATAATAATTGCTGCTACCATCCTTGTCAGATGATATCCATAAGCATTTCCTGAAATCAAATACAGAATAATTACGCCTATACCGGTAACTGCAAAGACTGAATTTCTAATAACGGATAATTTCATATTTCCCTCATCTGTGCACCAATTATTCTGTGGGAACATACATATTACAATTCTAACAATTGCTGATATCCATATTATAGCCTTAATTATTACTGGTATTATAAACCCTGGAAATGTAAATTTCCAGATATACATCAAAATAATATAAAATACTGTCATTGTAATAGATGATATCTGTAATCCAATTCCTAGCTGTTTCTTTATCTTATCACTACTTCCACATACTGCTCTGATAATTCTTGGCACAAGATGAAATGCATCTCCTCCACAAAGTGTTAATGTTAATATTCCATAAAGAATAAATAACATATCCCCATTTGAATATATAAAAAATAATATTGCAGCAACAAGATCAAAAATCAGATATACTGCATCAAATATTGCTTCCATAACATCTGGAAGCTGTGGTTTATAATTGTTCTGCTTCATTACTAGTTCTACTCCTTTTCTATTAATTGGTTATATAATAAATAATTTCTTGTAAAAATAATTCCCGCCAAAGCTAAAGCCAAGCCTAATCCAGAATAAAAAAATGCAATAAATATCTCTGGAAATATACCTGCTGCACGAAATCCAATTCCACCACTCATCATACATATCATAATTAAATATGCCTTAAAATCAAAGAAATGCCAGAATGGACGATATTCTTCATATCCTAATATTCGTTTTGTATGTTTCTGGCTCATTTTAAAGAACATTAAGCCAAAACTCATAAATACAACTAATGAAAAAAAATATAAATACCAGGTTCTTTCAATATTCAGATACGACAACACTCCAAGCCTTGCAACGTTAAAACCAGCTATCATCCACACAATACCTGCAATCAACAGCAGCGTTTTTTTCTTTACACAAAACCTAGTTTTCATTGGCACTCTGCTCCTTATACTCTTTCAAATATTTTTCTGCATTATTGCAGATTTTATCAAACACATCTATACACATATGCTTTTCTTCTTCTGTTAAACCACTTAAAACATCATTAGCAAACTGTTTCTGTGCATTTATTCCCGCTTTTACAATTATCTCTGCCTTATCTAATAAAATAATCTCAATATGCTTTTTATTATCCTTACTTTGTATTCGTTCAACAAGACCTTTATTTTCAAGATTCTTTAGTGATGTTGAAACGTGGGATTTTGTTGATTTTCTAATCTTTACTATGTCTGCTGCTGTATTATGCTGAGGATTATTATGAAGAAACATAAGTATATCATATTCCATCTGCGTTAATTCATACCTGTCGCACACTTCTCCTGAAAGTAATTCATAATAGCTTGTAATTGTTTTATGCTTATCCCAGAAATACATCCTTACCTCCTTTACTATCGTTCTTTTTAGAACGATTATAGACAGATTATTCTGTTATGTCAATCATTTTTTCTTATTCAACTCACAAAATCTTTACTCTATTTTGTGTAATGATTTTTACTTAATGATTTTTATGTAAGCATTAGTGATAAAATAAGAGCAAGTACTGAAAGGTTTTTGTTGCCTTAGCACTTGCTCTGCTTCTTTATATCAAAGTTATTATATATAGTTGTATGTTGATGATTTGCTGGTCTTTAATTTTTTATCAATCCTATTGCACTCTTTTCGCAAGCCTGCAATGTTACTTACGCCAGATTCTTCTCACCTTCATTTTGTTTCTTTCCCGCCATTCTCATAACTTCCTTCCATGCTGGTGAGAACAGATAATAACCTATCATTGCAAACATTCCAAAGCTGAAAGAGATTGGGAAGCACAACATTACCCATGTTCCATCAAAGTATCTGCTAATAATATAGGCACTTGGAATTCTGACTGCCCAAAGCATAAGAATGTTGACAATTGTAGTATAACGCACCTTTCCAGTTCCGTTTACAATAGATATTATACAGTTAAAGATAGCATAAAACCACTGTGAAAGCAACATGACAACAACATGCCTGCTCGCATACATCAATACCATTTCATCTGACGAGAAGAAACGGATTATAGGTTTATGTATCATTATAAAAAGCAATCCAAAACTTAATGTAATCAGACCTGAACACAATGGAATTCTCCAGTGTCCCTCTTTAATTCTTGAATATTTCTTAGCACCATAATTCTGTCCTGAAAATGTAGTGGCCGCTGAAGATAATCCTGTAATTGCTATGTTAGCGCATCCTGTAATTCTTCCTGCTACTGCACCTCCTGCCATAAATACAGCACCCTGTGAGTTATTAAATGTCTGTAATGCAACATGTCCTAATGAATAAAGAGAATTGTTAAGTCCAACAGGCAAGCCAATAGCCAGAATATCTTTCATCATTGTTCCAGAAAATCTCCTAGGCAAATATGTAAACTGTATCTCCGGAAACTTCTTTCTTATATAAACAATACTTACAATCCATGAAATAAACATAGCAATACTTGTAGAAAGTGCTGCTCCGGCTACATCCATTCCAAACCCTGCAACAAACAATAAATCAAATACTATATTAGAAACACAGGACACAACCAGAAACCATAATGAAGCCTTGCTGTCTCCAAGTCCTCTTAAAATACCAGCATTCATATTATAACCCAGATTACCAAGTGTACCCAAGAATACAACCCTCGTATATATTAATGCGGCATTCCACACATCCTGCGGCACTTTCATAAATTCCAGAATATATGGTGCTGCAAACCATCCAAGAATACCAATCGGAATACCTACAATATATATAAATGTTATTGAAGTTCCACATACTGAAACAACCTTTCCCGATTCCCTTGCTCCGGTATATTGTGAAATAAGAATAGACACACCTGTTCCTATTCCTAAAAAAACACATAATAATACTTCAACCGGCTGTGAACTCGTTCCTACCGCAGCTAAAGATGTATCTCCACAATATTTGCCTATTACAAGTGCATCAACCGTAGTATATAACTGCTGCAAAACATTTCCAATAATAATCGGTATCGCAAACAGTATAATATTTTTCATTATATGACCTGTGGTCATGTCAATCTTTCCTTTTTGTGAACCTACCATAATAATCTCCATTCCTGAGCAACTTTTGTTACGATGTGACGAAGAAAAATTTGCACATGCAATTTTCTTCTGCCATCAATGGCTATTTGTTCTGCTCATAAACAAATAGCCGTGTGAAAAATAAGCTATCAAGCTTATTTTTCACACTATACTCCTATCATAGAATAATCTGTCTGTATCTGTTATTTATAATAATACTGTAATTGAATTATATTTTCTAGCGATTTATGGCATAGAGTACAGAAAAAGTATCTAATTAATATTTATAAAAAGTAAATGGAATTTTCTTTACAATAATCAGAATTAAGGTAATAAACACTTTCTGGGGCAACGCCATTCTCCTCATATAATGCATTTGTTTGTTACATCAGATAATAATATATAAACATAATTAAACAAAAATATATCCGGCACCCCTTTTTTTATAGGATACCGGATACAATTCTATTAATTCTTTCAAACTTATTTTCGTGATGTCCATATTCATCAAATATACTTGCAACATTCATAACCGACATAAGATGCTCATGAACCATATGTGCCTTTACCGGTGCCTGTTCAAGAAGATTCCCGTGATTTATCCCCTCCTGTTCACCATTAAGGAGATAAACAGCCGCATTTCTGTTTTTTACATTATTATTAACTACATAGTCTGCAAAACCCGGATACCAGAACGAACCGCAGACTGAAAATATAGCAGAAAATGTTTCATCAAAATACAGGCTGTATATAGCAGCAAGACCGCCCAGTGAATATCCACCATATACCATTGATTCTGTATATACATTATAATGATTGCAGATGTATGGAACTATTTCCCTAACAAGACGGTTATGATATTCCCTGCACTCACCACCAAAGTCTTCAGCCCCCTCTCTTATTGCTTTATATGGCCATGGTGTATATGCAGCAAGCCTGTTTTGGGGAATAAGTCCAACATATATCTGATTATCAGACTGTTCAATATTATTTACTATTTCTCCATCATTTATAAATATAACTTTATATTTTCTACCGCATAAATAATTGTCCGGGAGCCGCACAATCGTTTTAATACCTGATATTTCAATATATTCTATCATATTTAATTCACTTCTCTTATTCACCTATTATTTAACACTATCTGCAATCTTTGATAATGCATCGAATACAGCCGGTCCATAATCCATAAATTCATCATATCCTATTGTAACTATTTTCTTATTCTTTATAGCTGCAACATCAGATACTGCATCAGATGAAAGCAATTTATTAACTGCATCTGCATCATTCTTTGCATTACGGTCACTTGTTACATATACTATAAGCTCAGGATTCATTGTTACAAGTGTCTCTAATGAGAGACCCGATGTACCTGTTGAAACATTTGTATATCCTAACTTATTCAACATATTCTCCTGTAAAGATGATTTATATGTGCCAAATGTATTTCCATCAAATGCACACATTACAAGTGCATTCTTCTTGTCTGTTCCTGTATTTCCCACTGATGTCAGGACTGAATCATATTTCTTCTGAAGTTCAGCTGCATATGAGTCTGCCTTGTCCTGAACATTAAATATAACCCCAAGATTCTTAACATCCTGTATAACGCTTTCTATCTTAGTCTCTCCTTTGGTTACACTTGCAGCCTGTGCATAAACTTCAACACCATTTGCATTCCATTCCGTATATTCTCCCAGAGATTTATCAGAAAACATCGCAGTTCTTCCCACAATTATATCAGGCATCGCAGATAAGACTATTTCTTTAGATATAGTTTTCTTATCCCCAAGCTTATTTATATTTGCAATACTGTCCTTATATACTGAGGTAACTTCATTGTCCGGATTCATCATTCCGACTATTTTATCACCCAGTCCCAGTTCAATAAGTGTTTCTGTTGCTGACAAATTATTCGTTACAATTCTTTCTGGTGCTTTCTCAAAGGTCTGCTCAACTTCATTACCAGATGCATCATATGTTGTTATTGTTACAGGATACTGCGTCTGCTTTAATTCAGCCTGTAACTGTGAACTGCTGTTACTATCATTAGAACCTGTATTCCTACAACCTGTAAATAATGCTGCTGATGTAACTGTTATTGCTAAAACTGTTATTAGTGATTTGAATTTTCTCATTGCTTCAAGTCTCCTTTATTATACATTTATATTTTATATCATGTGTATTGAATTAATATCTGATTGCTGCCACGATTGATAACTTCACATTCTACATCATATATTTCTCTCATATTATCTTTTGTAATAACCTCTTCTGGTTTTCCTTTATATCTTATTCTCCCATCCTTTATAAGATATATATAATCTGAAAATCTACATGCCAGCTGTATATCATGCAAAACTGCCAGAACATTTACATTTAATTTTTTTACAATTTTTAATATTTCAAGCTGATATTTAATATCCAGATGATTAGTCGGTTCATCAAGCAGCAAAAGTGTAGGCTGCTGTGTAATCGCCCTTGCCAGCACCACTCTTTGTTTTTCACCGCCTGACAATGACAAATATGAACGATTTCTTTTTTCATACATACCAACGCTTTTTAATGCATTATATGCAATCTCATAATCTTCTTTTTTCTCCTGCTCCATCATCTTTAGATGAGGGGTACGGCCAAGCATAACTACATCAAGCACAGAACAGTCAAAATTAAGATTATTGAACTGTGCAACAACTGCCATATTCTGTGCACTTTTTCTTATACTTATATTATCCAGAGGTTTTCCATCCAGATATATCGCTCCAAGATCCGGTTTTGTTATTCTGTAAACCGTCTTTAAAAACGTGGTTTTACCACAACCATTTGGTCCTAGTATTGTATGAAACTCATTATTACTAACACCAAGCGATATGCCATTTAATATTCTGCTGCCCTCTATACTGTACTGTATATTATCACATCTAAGTTCCATAACTACTCCCTGCCATAATTCTTCTTAGTTACAATGTATATAAAAAATGGAGCACCAACCAGAGCTGTAAATATTCCTATAGGAAGCTCTGCATTCTTAACCAGTACTCTTGCAAGAACATCAGCCCATATAAGAAATATTGCTCCAAGAAGTATCACCACCGGCACTAATCTCTTATGATTCGTTCCGGCAAATGCCCTTGATATATGTGGTATTATAAGTCCTACAAAACCAATTATTCCACAGCTTGAAACAAGCACACCTGTTACTACTGCTATTAATGTCATATAAACTTTCCTGTACAGGCTTAAATTTATTCCAAGTGTAACTGCCGTTTCATCACCTAACATCATCGTATTAAGTATACGATACTGCGTACAGAAAAATAATATAACAGCTATTACAACAACTGCAGGAAGTATAATGCTTTTCCAGCCTGCATTAGCAAGTGAACCCATTGTCCAAAATTTGATTGTCATTATGCTGTCAGCATTGGCTCCAACTGAGATAATAAAGTTAGAAAATGCTGTAAACAATGCATTAACAACAGTTCCTGCAAGAATAAGCCTTGTCGTAGTCATTTTGCCATGTCCGGAAGCAATTCCAAGAACCATAACTGTTGCTATAACTGCTCCCACAAATGCACCACCGGAAACAAACGCTCCCAGTCCCATAACTATAAGCAGGGTTGCACCAAATGTAGCACCTGATGACACGCCAAGAATATATGGCTCAGATATTGGATTATTAACTGTTGCCTGCATCACACATCCACATAATGCAAGTCCGGCACCGGTCAACAAACCAAGAAGAACTCTTGGCAATCTCATATTCCAGACTATTGCAATCATTGCTTTGCTGGACGAATTATATATTTCATCATTATGTATAAGCTTTCCAAAAATAATTTTATATGTGTCTGATACTTTTATATTTACCTGTCCAAGTGATACCGCAGTAATAACTGTAATCACAAGCGCTGCCATCAGTAAAATTATTACAGCCACATATAATGTTTTAGATTTGGAGATATCATTTACTTTTTCCAATCTCTTGTCCTCCAAGACTAATCATAGTCAGTTTTGTCTAACTTTAATAGATTTAAACATACCTTTCTAATTTTGTCAATGGAAATTTTTCCTAATAATTCTAATTGCCTAATAATTCTAATCTAATAATTCCAATATAAAATTTTTTCTAATAATTCCAATAAATAAAATAAGAGCAGGTACTAAAAGGTTTTCGTTGCCTTAGTACTTGCTCTGTTTCTTTGTATCAAAATTATTATATATAGTTGTAGGTTTGTGATTTGCAGATATTCAGTAAGATGTAAGCTAGAAACAGTGTAAAATGGAATTTATAGAAAGCCCCTTCGTTCAGCCTCTTTAATTAATTGGGGCTGAATTAAAGGATATGTCCATTCTGTTGGAAGTTCATCGAGTTTGAACACCTTTTCTATCTCGCTATGTAATTGTGATTCAAATTCTGTTATTTTAGCAAAATACAACATTCCATACGATTCTTCTCCAGTATCATTGGCTCTGGTCTTGCCGATAACGGAATATATGCAAACAGGCTCTATTGTATAAACTACAGCTCCTGTTTCCTCGTATAACTCCCTCTTTGCGGTATCAAGAATGGATTCTCCATGCTCCCTGTGACCACCAGGCACTTCAAGGGTATTTCGTTCCTTGTGTTTGCAAAACACCCATTTATTGTCAGACTTTGAGATGATAACGGCAAATTTAAGCAAAGAATCATCCGCTGTGTCATAGAACTTGACTTCTAGCATTGTCACACCTCCGTTAAATTTCGATTTATTTTACACATTTTAACATAAAACTCAACCTAATTGCACTAATTAAAACTAGAATTATCAATCATTCCGCTCTCCACTATCACCGAGTGCCCAAAAAGTGCCCAACTTCACCACCAACGATTCTCCCAGTATCTATGCGGCTTTGCAGACTTTTTATACTTTTTATATTAAAATCACACTTTTCCCATTCTCAGACTATGACACTCTTTTGACACCTAGTCAACTATGGCAAAAAAGAAGGGAACGATATTTCAACCATTCCACAAGAAAAGCCAAGCGGGAATCCGCAAGGTTACTTGATAAAGCGGCAGGCAACGACTAAATAAAACTTTCCCTTATTTCCCTTACGATTATCTCATAAGAGCAAAAATAAGGGAAAATACATATCATTTCACTAATGAATGGGCTGTAAAGCCTGTAAAATAAGGAAAGTTAGAAAGATATTTCGGCAAACTGGAATTTTCGAGTGTGTCGCTAAATTAGATTTTTTCATCAATTATCATTACTAAAATACTCATTTCTAAGTATGGAATAATAAACTTCATCCACAATACCTTGATTACAGGTTCCCGACTGCCTAATTATTCCTTCTTTTTTCATTCCCATTTTCTGCATTACACTTCCTGAGTTTGGATTACCTGCAGCATGCTTTGCATATACACGTTTGACTTTCACTTCTTCAAAAAAGAATTTTACCAATGCCCTTCCTGCTTCTGCAGTTATACCTTTTCCCCACCATCTGCTTCCAATACCATACCCGAGCTCCACACTTTCTGTTGCCTCATCGAGACTTACTACTGATATATCTCCAACCAGTTCATGCGAATCTTTTAACTCAATTGTCCAAAAATAGAAATCCTGCTTATCATACGATTCTATCCAATCAATTAGTAATTGCTTTGTCTCGTCGACATTTTTATGCGGTTGCCAACTTAAAAACTTTGTTACATCTTTTTCTGTTACCCAGTTTTTAAACATGATTTCTGCATCATCTAATACATGTCGTTTAAGAACTAATCTATCTGTTTCTATTCTAATTGTGCCCTTATGTTCCATACGCATCCTCCATCATCAAGAAAATTCCGATTTGTTTTATTCATTTTAACATAAAACTCACCCAAATTAAAACTACAATTCTCAATCATTCTACTCCACCTAACACCAAGTGCCACAAAAGTGCCCAACTTGCCTAAAAACATTCCCAGTGTTTATGCAGGTTTTCAAAATCACAATAATTAATGCATGGAAATAATAAAGAATGAATTTCTTCATAAGACGCCCGTTCCCCTCCTAGTCACTAGGCACGAAACGAAAAAAAGGAATGGCTTTTTAACCATTCCCATCTTAATGAGCCCACCGGGGTTCGAACCCGGGACACCTAGATTAAAAGTCAGGTTGAATTGTCATTAAGCATAAATTCTCATTTAATCCCTGTTAAATATTCATTTTATAATATAATATTTGTGTATTGTAATATTATATGTTAATATAGACGTGGGTGTTACCATAACGGTAGGCGGTTTAGTCTTGAACCTCTTTAGAAGGGAGGTGATAGACATGGTTACATATTCAGACTTATTTAACTACACTTTAGTTATTTGTGCTATAGTTTCTATATGCATTTCTGTTTATAAATCAAAAAAATAACCGCCCCAGTCTGGACAACTAAGCGGTTATTCTAATCGTAATTTGTAAGGGCTAAACCGTCTATCGGTAACACCTTTCTGTATTATTATATTACTCTATTTTTATATTTATGTCAAATGTTTATGTTTTTTCTTCCAGTCGTCTAACTTATTAATTCACATTCCTCTTCTAACTCTCTTTGTCTTTGTGGTTCTTTTTCTTTTACATCAAGCAGTTTTCTAACAGCTTCTTGTATTGCTGGGTCTGCTTTTTCATATGCTGCTTGTATATCATTTTTATTCTCTATCTCCAGCAATTCATATATTGTTACATTTAATAATTCACATATGGGAACTAAATATTTTATTGGTGGTTCTGTTCCTCTTGTCTTCCAGTTAGTTATTACATTGTTTTTTACATTTAAATGTTTTGCTAAATCTGCATTTTTTATGTTTTCTTGCTCCATTAGGTTAAATATTCTTTCATTTACTGTCATTTTACTCCTTTCAAAAAATATTCACATTTGGGAATATTTTTATTGACTTAGTTCACAAATGGGAATATAATGTACTTGTAAGATTTAATAGGAACTTAAAAAAGATATTTGCCGCTAACAATGTCTTTTTTAAGCCTGTTATTTAACAAAATATTATATCAAATCTTTGGCAATCCGTCTATGAATGGAGCAAAGTAGAAAGAAGGTATATATGAACAATAATATTTCAATTTCTTGTCAGGATTTAGCAGATATTCGTTATTTTTTATCTAAACTTGCTTCAGAGCATTGTACAGATATTGAACATATTGATAACTTAATTTGTAAATTAACATCTTTACAAGTTAACTTGCAATATAATCATACTCTTTTAATAAAAGATAATTCAATTTTAATTGATTAATATATTGCAGCATCTTTTTATTATCCCTTATAAATTCGAAACACGGATAATTATAATCCGTGTCGTGGTCGCATAGCCGGCGATTGCTTGAAAATGATAGGCTAGAAAGGAATTAAAATGGAAGATTTTGTTATTGTTTTAAGCGTAGGAAGACCATATGACATAGCTAGTGAGGATGGTTCACATATTACTGGCTGCACGATGAGTTATATTGCAACACAGGATATTAATCAGACATCTGAAAATCCTGACAGCGGAGAACTTGGATATGTTCCAGTAAAAGAACGTATGCCAGTTGATTTCTATGAACGTGCAAAATCTCAGGGACTTCCTGCGACAGCTAAAGTTGTTTATGGAATGAAAAACAGCGGCGGCAAGCAGACACTTTTTATCAAAGGCTTGGATTTTGTAGGTGCTAAACCTTCAAAATAAATAATTACTATTGGGGTTGCTATCTTGTTGTGCTGTATAGGCAAGATGCAGCTTTAAAAATGGTAGTTATACCCCGCATGATTAACTACAGGATTTAACATTCAGGGGGCGGACTCTTCCCCCTGGGTGTATGCCTTGTATGTCTTGTATGTTTAAATAACTGTATTAACTGCTAACTGGGAGGTTTAGAGCTAATGCAGCTATAAGAAGCGTATAAGGGAGGTTAAAATGGTTGCTTTATTTACAATAGGTCAGGTTAACCAGTGGCTTTTTTTCGCTAATGCAATTTTGTGGGTTGCTCTTATTCTTATTTTTGTTGTTGTTAGAATACGTACTTCTGTACAAAGAAAAAAATACAGTGTAAAGCAGCAAAACGAAGTAGCGACAGAATATAAGTCCTCTGGCTTACAGTAACTTTTATTATGTTATATGCAGCGGATGTTAATCTAAAAGTAGATGCCCCCGCCGCATCCCGTATGTTTAATATGTTACACTGCTGCTTTTTTCCTACAAACCGCCGCAGGCTCTAATGACAGCGTTAAAAATCTAAGACGGGTCCCAATGGGGAGAGGCTTGCGCAGAGCAAGACTGGGGTCTTAGATTTAGCGTCCGTCTTAAACCAAAAAACCGTTTGTTAGAAAAAGTACATATAACATGTATGACTTTTATTTTTAAGCGGCGGGGGCATCCAAGGAGTTCGATTTATGAAAAAGGTTATATATACACTGCTTATAATCCTAATAGTTGTTACAGGCAGTCCGGTTAATATTATATATGCCGCAGAATCCAACACTGTAGAAAATGTTACAGAAACGACAGAAACGACAACAACACAAGAAGAAACACATCAGGAAAATGATGTTTTGATATTTATAAGCTATCTGATTGTAATATTGTCGGCTGTCTTTGGATGCTTAATAGCTCTCGGCTTCTGGTACATATTCGGGAGGTAGTAAAGTAATATGGAGCAATTAAACGAACTTCTCTTATTTGGTTTTCAACTTGGTTTCTGGCTCACTAATCTTAGCTGTTTGATAGGATTAGCCGCCAGAAAGATATTTTATCTTGTTGTAGGAATAATGAAGCCTACTAATTAAAGTATATAACGCATATGCGATATATAAATATTTTTGCGTGGAGGTAATTGATATGGAACAGAGTTCTTCTGTATTAGGTACTACCGTTATTAATGCTATAACAAAGGGCTGCACCGATGTTGCAACTGGTGCAACAGAGGGCATAACTGCAGTACTTCCTATGGGATTACAGGTAATGGCTTTAACTGTTGGCATTGGAGTGGCTATAAGCTTCTTTAGAAGACTTGCACACTAATCCGGTATTGCTGTTAAAAACGAAAACTTGATGAACATAAGCGATTATGTTCATCCTCGAACATTGAAATTGCGGGATTTATATAGATAGGAGTCAAAAATGGGATATATTTTATTACTGCTCTTCTTTCTCACCTGGTTAAATAGCAGGAAGATAAGAAAGTATGTAGGATATATAGCTAAACAATATGATTATCCAGAGCCATTATCTCATCAAATATTAGAAATAATATCCGGGTATCACGTAGAACGTGTTGAAGCCAAGAAGCTTAAGAAAGCAGCTAAAAAAACATATAAAGAGGTGATGCAGGATGAGAAAGCTTGATTTAAAGAAATATGATGTTGGATGGGAATATCTGGATTACGATTTTAAATCTTTAATTGGTGTATGCCTTATAATGCCGGGTTTTACTTTTATGATTGTAGATACTTTTATATCTATATTTTCACCTTTCTTTGATTGTTCTGGTTTTATAATATCATATTTTATAGTTAATATAAGTATTTTGATTAGTTTTGTTGCTAACTATATAGATGGATATCATAGGCAGCTTAAATCAAAGTCAGAAAAATGTAAAAAGTGTTCTTTTTTTACACATGTTGATTATTGTGAAGTAAAAGATTGTACATTTGAAGGCATAGAACTGGAAGATGGACGTGTTGATTACATTCTTCCATGTGAATTAAATAAAAGTATTGATAAACAGCCATCCAGGTGATAATATTAACTTGCCGGTATTATTATCAGAGGGGGTATTTATCATATTACAATTAGATATTTGGAATTCAATTTTTTCAATCATTAACATTATAATTGTTGCTTTAATATTTATTGTTCTATTAGTAATTATAGTAATCTTGGTGCGTAAATTATTTAAGTATCTGGATGCTAAAACTAAATATTATAATAATTATAATAGTAAAATAAATGATAATTCACAGGACAGGCAAGATTAATTTCTTGCTTGTCTTTTTTTATATTGGAGGGTGTATGAAACGATTTTTAGCATTATTAATGTGTATATTTGTATTAACAATATCAATTATAACTTATTTTCCTACTAATATTTATGCTGCAACTGATTTTACACTTTCTATAGATTGGAAGTCTGTTGTACAGGGTAAACCTAATTTAAGTTATACAGAAGCTCATAACGCTGTTGCAAATCATGGTAATATTTACGGTTCTGACCATATTATGGTATTTCAGTATACTCCTACTTCTACATATAATTGGACATTAGTAGGTGAAGAACACGTAATGAAGTTAAATATGTCTGATAAACAATTAGAAGCATATTTACAATGTAATAATTATCTTGCTACATTAGGACATTTATATAATGCCTATAATTCTAATAATTCTATTGGTAGATACTTAATGACTAAAATAGGTGCTTTAGTTTCTGATGATAGTCCATTAACTACTGCTTGTCTTGATACTATAACTAATAATGTAAATTACTTAAATGCTGTTGAATATGATCCTAACACTGGGAATCTTACACTCCTGGCTGATCAGGTTACTGCTCTTCGTAAGGAACTTAAAGATAGATATTATAACCTTATTGGTTTAAAAATATTTAATTCTTCTGATAATGTTCATATCGGTTTATCTTCTAGCAAATTTAAGAATTTTTATCAATATCAGGAGGATTATGCTTCTGATTTTGCTACTTTTTACGATTATGATTATATGTTTTTAAGTAATGAAACAGCTTATTTTTTTAATAATTTTGAATACGCTTATTATAATCTTGATGAAAATTTATATTTTAGTGCAACTAGCGATAGACTTGCACCTATATATTTTATTTATTCTGATACTGTCAATAAACTTCCTTCTGATGGGCGGGTTGTTGTTTCTTCTGGATATGATAATGTTAATTCATCATTATTTTTTAACAATGTTTTAAATATTCGTTGTAATGCTGATTATGGCGAATTTGCTTTGTATTATGGCGCTAATAAAAATTCTAGTGATACAAGTTATACTTATGATAGATATGGTTTTTCTGCTTCTACATTTTATGGTAATAAGTCCTTGCGTGTATTTAAGTCTTATTCTGCTTATTACAATTATGTTCACGGTGATGAAAATGCTTATCTTTCTTCTAAAGTAGAAGAAGCTGGAGAAGATATAAAACTTAGTATAAACGATATGAATGATAACATTGGCTCTAAGATTGATGATTTAATCGACAGCATTAACAATAAAAAAGAGGGAATGTCTGCGGATGAGCTGCAAGATGCAATCGACAAAGCGTTAGATTCTATTTCTGGCAAAATAGATGATATTGGAGATAACACAGAAGAAACTAATAATAAATTAGATGCCTTATTAGAAGCTATATCTGGCACAAATGAAATATTAATGCAGATATTAGGGGTTACAACAGATATAAGGGATGTTGTTAAAACTACGGATGAAGAAGGTAATCAGTATACTATGTCAGATGTAAAGGATTGTTTTAACACTATGTACAACAATCTTAAATACTCTATTTTGTATGGTAAGAATGTAACAAATAATCCGGATGCTGCTAATGTTTCTACTGCTGCATATGTATCTTATTCAGATGTTAGTACTTATGCAGATACTTCTGCAGAAACTTTAGATTATAAAGATGGCTTATTTGGTAAGTTCCCTTTCTCTGTGCCTTATCAAATGTATGAATGGTTACAAGTTTTACAAACAAAGGAAAAAGTTCCTCAATTTACATATAACTATGGTTTTCTTATTGGACAAAAAGGTAAACAGGAATATGATCTTACATTTGATTTAAGTGCTTATCAGTCCTGGGCAGATGTTCTTAAAAGCTTTTTAAGATTGTCATTTACTCTTATAATGTCCGTCTTTATATATAACAAGTTTAAGGGGGAAATCTGATGAATACTATTATTGCTTTACTCGTTGGATTAATGATTAGTTTTATAGCCAATACGTTTTACTTTGTTATAGAAATAATTCTAATTACAGAGAACTTACTTCCAACAGACCCGCTTAAAGGTCTATTAGATGTTAATACAGAATTATTTGTTACTTATCTTCCTTACATAAATTGGTTTGTGCCGCTTGATTATGCGGTTTTGCTGTTTGGAAGCTTTGTACAGGCTTATGGTCTTTACATAACATACAAGTACTTTAAGAAGATAATCAGCTCTATCCTTGGAAGTCCTAAAAACATTTTAGGGTCTTTATCACAAATATTAAAATAACATTTCCTGATATACTGCTGCAGAAGTATATCACAGATGTTTATTATATATTAACTAATTAATAATTATATTTGCGGGGTGAAATTATGATTGAATGTTATACAGGTGTTCCTGGAAGTGGGAAATCTTATCACGTTGCTAAAAGGGTATATGAGGCTCTACGCAGCGGAATGAATGTTATATCTAATCTACAAATTAATACTTCTATAATACCGCCTAAGTCTGATAAAAGGCCTTTAGGCAAGTTCATTTATATTCCTAATGACGAGTGGATGAGTACGTCTATCTATGAAAAAACATCAATGGGATATAAAACTCCTAGTAGTATATATTCGTACATATATGGCTTAACTAACTATGCGCTGCTCTTTCATAAACGTAATGCCAGAGGACAGATTTTAGAAAAACAGACACTTATTATATTGGATGAGTGCCAGATAATTTTTAATCCAAGGTCATGGAATAGAAAAGATAGACTTAAATGGATAGAATTTTTTACAGTTCACAGACACTACGGCTTTGAGATTATATTAGTTACTCAAAACGATATGATGATAGACAAGCAAATAAGAGGTGTTCTTGATAATCAAACGCTGCATCGTAATGTTGGCAGGTTTAAAAAGTTCGGTAAGCTGCTGGCTGCTCCCTTCGGTGGTAATCTTTTTATGTGCATAAATACCGCTTATGGGATGAGCAAGAAAGACAGCCATATAAAAAGCTATCTTCTCTTTGGCAGCAATTACTATTTTAGTTTATACGATTCTTATACGCTGATAAGATAAGGATTTTGCCAGGGAAAGCCGACCAGAGTGGAGGCTTAACCGGGCAAAATTCAAACCAAATTCAGCCTTTACCACGGATATCTAATAGGTGGTCTAAAAATCTTAGTAAAAATACAATACAAACCGCTTAAATACTGGGAAATATACTAAAAAATACGTTCATTAAAATGCCCTTTTTAATGAATTTTGAGGAGGATAAATGAGTTTAATTGAAAAGGAATTAAAAGACGGTAAAAACGAATATTGGTTCTATCGTAAACAACAAAAAAATCTGCATAACATAGATAGTTTTTATTATTCAGTTATGTTAGAAAATGATTTTTGTGAACCGTGTGACGAAAATGTACATTTCTTTATCCAGCAACTTGATGCATTTAAAAACAGATTACTTGAAACTAATGAACTTTATGGAGATGTTGCAACAACCTATGATCCTTTAGGCCTTGTATCTGATGATACACTTGTATATAGCTTAAAGCCTTGTTATGCACATTTTTATAATCACTGTGTCAGTTGTCCGGATTCCTATGATATTTTTATTGCTGGCAGAACTCCAAACGTTGATACTCCTGCTATTGTTGTTCAGATACGTTCTAAAGACTTATGGTTAATGGGTCCGGATGCAATATATAAAAAGAGTTTTGAAAGTGTAAAAGAAATATGTGCATTATATCATCTAACAATACAATCTGTATCAGAAAATAGATGTGATTATGCCTGGCATACTAATTATCTTCAATCACCTGAAAAATATCTTCATATAGATAACTTTTCTAAGATGCAGGTATCACATTTCAGGCGTATCCAGTATCAATATCAGTTTTGTTCTAATGATTCATATGAAAATGATTATATTGCTCTGGGAAAGCGTTCAGATAAGATTTTTATTCGTATGTACCTTAAGACTAAAGAAGTTGTTGAGAACTCATACAAACCATTTTTTATTAATCTGTGGTTTTATAACAATCTTATATCCCGATATGATAAATATGTCTTGGAAAATTGTTATGATTTAAAAAATTGGAAAGTCCGGGATATAATCCGGCTGCAATTTTATTATGATTATGGATCCAGCGATATTTATAAAAAAGAGTGTTATGCTGCTATGGAATCTTATTTTAGAAAAGGTTCTTGCAACTGGGATTATATATCTAAGCTTGCTGATAAGTTGACACCTAAACTTACTACCATTATGAATGTTGAATTCCAGGTTATGCGAAGAATGTCAAAATCTTTTTGCCTGGTTGACCTGCATCCAGGAAACGAAATTGATCATAGAATTAAGACTTATCTTGATAATCACCAGCTTATAACTGATTATCTCCTGGAGTCTGTCCTTCGCCTGGTAGATAGAAATACCGCACTTAAAAAGTCTGAATGTACTGATACACCATTTTGGCAGTCTATAAAAAGAACTAAAATGATAGATGTTTCTAAAAAAAATAAGAATATAGCTGCTATGCATAGAGATTATTCGCGGGAGCATTCAATAGAGCTTGTGAAGAATAGTTTTGTTAATAAGGCTGTTACATTGGGTATCTATACACACGGACTTGATTATAAAGAGGATATACAGACAACAATAGCTGATACACTTTGTATTTTAAATGATAATGATGTTAAGCGTGCTGAACGTTATAGAAGTAAAGTATCTCTTCGATTTAATAAAAATGATTTTAGTGGTGATTATGATGGAATCTATAAAAGATCTATATGACATATTTATGCAGGACAGGGAAGTTTATTGTGTTTCAGTAACACTTAATTCTTATAATTTTTATATACCTCGCTTTTTAACTTGGTTAAATAGTGATAATTTATCTGACCTTACTAAACAAAAGCTTAAGGAATATATAATATATTTACGTGGTAGCATGAAAAATACATCTGTAAGAACAAACTACCGCCCTGTTAAAGCATTTTGTAAATGGTTATTCCAGGAAGATTATATTGAAAAAGATATAACTGTTGGTATCAGGCTGCCAAAAAATGATGCTGCCATTGTTGAACCGCTTACGGATGAAGAGGTTACTCAAATAGATAATGCTATAATTTCTGGTTCTAATTCACTTAGAAACTATTGCATTTTTCGTCTTATGCTCGATTGTGGGTTAAGACGGCAAGAAGTTATTAATCTTAAACATAAAGATGTTAAGTTTGATAGAATTATTATTCGTAACTCTAAGAATAATAAAGACAGAATTGTATTACTTCCTGAGTTTTTATACTTAAGTATACATAACTATTACATATCAAGTCATTACGCACATGATTATATAATATCCAATAGTCCTTATGTATTTCTGAATAGGCTTAACAATAATCAGATAACAGAAGATACTATTAAAAAGATGTTTCAGAAGTTAAAAATTTCTTCAGGTGTTAATCGTGTACATGCTCACCTGTGTCGTCATACTTTTGCTACTTCATATCTGCAGTATGGTGGAAATATGGAAAAGCTGCGTTTGTATATGGGACACAGTGACTATGAGATATTGAAGAACTATCTTCATATTTCTTTAGTGTATCCGGATGTCTATAAGCTTGATGATATCTTCTTTAAGGATTTTAAAAAGATTTAGGTGTCCGCAAAATTTAACACATGCAAAAACCCCTTACCTCGAAACCAACGAGATAAGGGGTTTTCTTTAAAATGAGCCCACCGGGGTTCGAACCCGGGACACCTAGATTAAAAGTCTAGTGCTCTACCAACTGAGCTATGAGCCCATATATAATGTCTATAAGACATATAATAACCGGATTCTATCATTCAACCCAGCTGGGCTAGCTGGATTCGAACCAGCGTAATGCAGGGATCAAAACCCTGTGCCTTACCGCTTGGCGATAGCCCATTAGTTAAAAAAGGGTGGATACAGGGATTCGAACCCTGGACCTTCAGAGCCACAATCTGACGCGCTAACCAGCTGTGCTATACCCACCATAACATAAAAAAAGTGTGCCCGAAGGGATTCGAACCCCCGACCCACGGCTTAGAAGGCCGTTGCTCTATCCAGCTGAGCTACGAACACATATCTGTCAGTCATCTGCATTAGCAAACCGACGAAGCATATTGTAACTTATCCGACATCATTTGTCAACAGTTTTGTACTAATTTTTTGAAAAATAAACACAAAACTCAAGTTACGCATCGGGGTGACAGGATTCGAACCTGCGACCCCCTGGTCCCAAACCAGGTGCTCTAGCCAAGCTGAGCCACACCCCGAGGTTGCGTCACATCGGAACCTCCGACAACGCAGGTGTAATTATAACCTAGTTTTTTTCTATCTGTCAAGAGAAAAGTTGCAGAACTCCTACGTCTGTACTACGTGTTTTACACCGGAACCATTATCGCAGATATGCAATGGTAAAATGTACTTTTTCCTCTCTATCGATCTCCATAATGGCATAAGACGGCTGACGTCCTTCCTGTCTTGGATAAGACAGGCTTCCGGGATTCACCGCAATGATATCGTCATCGATATCGATCACCGGGCGGTGTGTATGTCCATACAATACAATATCCACACCACGATCAATGGCTTCTTTTTTGATCGTCTCATTCCCCATGGAGACATAATAATTATGTCCATGAGTCACCCATACCTTATAGGGTCCGATATCCAGGGTGATCTCTCTGGGAAGATCCGAAAAAAAATCGTTATTCCCCAGCACAATATATACCGGACATTTTGCAGCAGCAGACAGGGCATACTCACTCCCCTCCGCATCACCGCAGTGGATCACCATATCCGGATGATGCATTTCCAGCACTTTGAAATAATTTTCGTTCTTTTTATGGGTGTCACTTACGATCAATATTTTCATATTTCTTAAGTTCCTCTTTCATCAGCTGCAGCGCTTTTCCTCTGTGGCTGACCTGGTTCTTCTCTTCTTCTGTAAGTTCCGCGGTTGTCTTTCCGAACTCCGGTACATAGAAAATGGGGTCATATCCGAATCCGTTCTTCCCTTTTTCATCATATCCGATCCTGCCCTCAATCGCAGCGCGGGTCGTCAGTTCTCTTCCGTCCGGTAATACAGCGGCAATGGCACACACGAATCTGGCTGTCCGTTGTTCCTCCGGCACCCCTTCCAGTCTCTGGATCAGATTTGCGTTTTTCACAGAATAAGGAGTATCCTCTCCAAGATATCTTGCCGAGTATATCCCCGGTTCCTTATTCAGATAGTCAATCTCCAGTCCGGAGTCATCCGCCATGACGATGTCATTCGTAAACGCCGCCACCGCTCTGGCCTTGATCAAAGCATTTTCCTCGTAGGTTTTTCCGTTCTCGTCAATATCTGCCGTAATCCCCGCATCTTTCATGGATACCACCTCCATTCCGGTGTCCTCCATGATCATTCGGATCTCTTTGATCTTACCGGCATTACCGGTTGCAAATACGATTCTTCCCTGCATATTCCACTCCTCACCGCATATGATCCATCATTGCGTATTAGTATAAACCTCGTTAATAGCTTCCGCAATACCTTGTGCAAGCTTTTTTTGATAGTCTTCCTGTATCAGCAGTTGTCTCTCAGCAGCGTTCGTCACATACCCCAGAGAGATTCTGGCTGACGGGATTGCGATCTCCCACAGGACATCTTCCTCTGTTGCCGGGAAAAGTCCCACTGCCCGATTGCTGGCCGCCACCGTAACCTGCCTTGTAACGCAATCGGCCCACTGAAGGTTGCCGAACTCCGGAATATAATATTCATCATTATATTCTCCGCTGATCCCATAGACCGACGTATTCTCCGGATCTGACGACAATCCGATCTCCAGATACAGATCTGCTCCAACCCAGTCGGCGAACTGCCTTCTTGCCTCTTTCGTAACATCGATATCCTCTGTACGGGTAAGATATACCTTCACCTGCCGGTCTTCCATCAGCTGGGCTGTCTGTCTGGCAACACTGAGCGCCACTTCTTTTTCCTGACAGCCGGAAGCCGTCACACCGAGATCTCTGCCGCCTCCCACAGGATCCAATACCACGATCCTGTCATAGAGTTCCTTGGGGCTGACATAATCGACCCATAAACTTCCTTCTTCCAGAGTGCTGTGATATTCCAGCACTTCCCGCATCGAAAGTCTCAGCAGTACACCTTCGTTCTGTGCCTCGCAGATTCCTTTTTCCACAGGATTCAGATCTCCTGTGATCCTCCGTTCCTTATAGAATGCTTTTCTTCCGTTTTCTATGTAGATCCAGAGTTCCTTCTCCATGTAATGGTTTTCCACCACTACATTCTCCGCTTTCGTCCCCGATTCCAGTGGTATACAGATCTGCCTGTCGGCTTTTTGATCCGTCTGCATGGGTAGCTGCATCTCTCCGGTCTGTTCCGTCCGGTATTCCGGGACCAGTTCTCCCTGCTCCTGGCTTCGTGCGGAAATCACCACCGTCTTGTGCGCTGCTGTCCATAGCATTGCTACCATGGAAAATGTTCCCAACAGGAGCCAGAGGACCAATGTCACCTTCCTATTTTGTTTTTGGTCTCTGATTTGCAATCGTTTCTTCATGAAAGGTTATATTTCTCTTCTCTTCGGCGGCTTCGGTCCCAAAAACTGGTAATAATAGGTTTTCATCATTCCGTTATATATCTTCCTGTTCTTGTCTGCTTTCCGTCCGATATCTTTCTCTGCCTGCTCGTAAGCAGTGATCAGATACATGCTCCAGGAGTCCAGTTCACGAAAACGTTCCCCTATGGTACGGTAAAGTGCCGGCATCTGGCTCTTATCCTGCAATCGTTCTCCGTAGGGCGGATTAGTTATAATGAATCCATACTTTTTCGGATGATGGAGATCTTCCACGCCTCTTCTCTGAAAATGGATCAGCTTATCCACACCGGCCATACGCGCATTTTCCCGGGCTATTTTTACCATATCCTCATCAATATCATATCCCTGGATATCCGTCTCCACTGACAGGTCTACCATCTCTTCCGCTTCATCGCAGGTATCATACCATATTTTCTTTCCTACAATATGTGGCCATTCTTCTGCCGTAAAGCTCCGGTTCCTGCCGGGGGCCATATTGGCCGCCATCATGGCTGCTTCTATCGGAAACGTACCGCTTCCGCAAAAAGGATCCACCAGGATCCTTCCTCCGTTCCAGGGAGTCAGCATGATCAGCGATGCTGCCAGGTTCTCCGCAATGGGCGCTTTTGCCGTCAGCTTCCGGTATCCTCTCTTATGCAGGGATTCTCCGGTACTGTCAAGTCCCACCGTCACTTCGTCTTTCATAAGGAACACTCTGACCGGAAAGCTTGCACCATCCTCCGGGAACCAGGAGATTTCATATTGTGATTTCAACCGGTCCACCATGGCTTTTTTCATAATAGACTGGATATCCGAAGGACTGAATAATTTGGACTTTACGCTGGCCGCTTTCGCTACCCAGAACTTACCGTCCTTAGGAATGTAATCTTCCCAGGGCAGACTTTTCGTTCCCTGAAACAGTTCCTCAAATGTCTCTGCGTGAAAGCTTCCGATCTTGATCAGAATTCTCTCCGCTGTGCGCAGAAAAATATTAGCTCTGCATAAAGCTTCTTCATCACCGAAAAAAGTCACACGGCCATCTGCCACATCCGTAATATCATATCCGAGATCTGTAATCTCTCTCTTAAGCACCGATTCCATACCGAAATGGCAGGGGGCGATCAATTCAAAACGTCTCATTCGTTCCTCCGTATCTCAATCAAACATAGGAACATTATATATGCATTCCAAAAATATGTAAATAGGGGCATTCCTGCGAACGCCCCTGACTTCTTATGCACAAAAACTAGCAGTTCTTATTCTGCTCCTTATTCTCGCTCTGATCCCTATTCTGGTTCTTACTCTGATTCTTGTTCTGATTCTTACTGCTCTGCTTATTCTGAGAGTTCTGGTTCTCGCCATAAGAGTTACTATACTTGTTCTCGTTGTTCTGATCGTAATTATTAGACATATCTGTGACCTCCTAACAGGATTTTTAGTTACAGGAGTAGTATGTCTATTTTCCACAAAAATATGCTTTTTAATTTATGGTACTTTAGAACCAATTTTTATCTTGCATTTTTGTGACATTAGTACTATAATCATAAATGTGAATAGAAGAACCCTTCATGATTCTATTTGCACCCTTATGTATTATTTATTTATACTCCCCTCAAAAGAGCCATCAGCTTCCCCCTGATGGCTCTTTACGTGGTAATTAACTCTATTCAGAGCCCATTCGCAAAATCGCCTCTTCGAGGCTTTCCTTTTGCTCATAGAGGCTAAATCGCCAAATAAATATAACCGACGGTTCTTACGAATGCAAGCATTCGACATCCCTTCGGTTATATTTAACGGCTCTGAATAGTTACTAGTTCAGCCAGTCTCGAAACAGTTTTACCAAAAACAGTACTACCAGAATCGGGATCAATACCGGTGCCAGGAAAGATAGTACTGAAAATACCGCGCTGATCACCAATACCACCACAAGGGTCCCCAGAATAATCCAGACCCAGACCGGCAGCTTCGCTAATACATCTGCCATTTTACTCCGATGGGTGCCATATTCGCCATTGCCGTCTCCGTTATAACTGTGATGTACCGTCGATCCTGCTGCTTCTCTGTATTCTCCGTTTCCATAGACGGTATTACGATAGCCGGACCGATTATCACCACCATTGGTCTGAATGATCGTACGCGCAATCAGTCTCGGATCTCCCAGACTCTCCAGTACTTCCTCTTCCGTACGGCCCTTCCGGATCTCCGTATTAATATAGTCTTCGTAATAATTGACATTATCCATAACCAAGCCGGGGGACACACGTCCGTTCAGTGCCATCCGCAGCCGGTCTATAAAATCCTGTTTGTTCATACTAATACAGCTTCCTCCATTTACCTCATTATTTTAGCATGACATAAGTACTACGTAAATATACGGAGTGGGAAGTATTTCTAAAACTTTTCTAAAATGAAATACAAAAAACCCCGGAGACATCATCTCCGGGGCCTTAGATGTACGTGACAGGATTCGAACCCACGACCTACTGGTCCGTAGCCAGTCGCTCTATCCAGCTGAGCTACACGTACATTCACAGGTTTTCACCTGCAACAGTATGTATTTTAACTGCTGCAGGCGAAAATGTCAATAGAATTTTTTAATTTTTTCAAACAATTTTATTTTCAGCAGATTTTTCCGATGCAGGTACGACTTTCGCATCATACTTTTCCAGAATAGCCTGCTTGAACTCTTCGTAATTATCCTCATCATCGTAGCAGGCGTATTCAATCTCCAGCGGTTCCTCCGTCTTCATCAGAAGCATTCCCAAAAGAGACTTTGCATCCATTGCGGTCTTCTGAATACGGATATCGATCGCATCATCAAATTCATTGCAGGTATCCACAAAATGTCTGATTTCATCCTCCGAATGGAAGGTAATATATAGTTTTTCTCTCATCCTTTGTTCTCCCATCTGTCCGCTTGCTGACACCCCATACCTTTGTATATTATGCCACCAAACGCATAAACCTATCCCCGCGCGCCGGTCAAACGTGGAAATGCGCGTCTTTAGCGTGCTGCCAGCGCCTGCGCGATATCCTCACGCATATCCAGTACGGCCGCGCGGGAAGCATCTGCATAATTCTGCTCACCGAACTGCGCATACTTCTCCTGCTGGTATGCGGCAATGATGCCACGGGAGGAGTTGATGATGGCACCCAGTCCGTCTTCATTGAAGAAGTGTACCAGATCTGCACCCTTACCGCCCTGTGCACCGTAACCGGGCACCAGGATAAATGCCTTGGGCATTACCTTACGAAGCACTTTGCCTTGCTCAGGATAGGTTGCGCCTACCACAGCACCTACATAGCTGTAAGAATCGCCCATGCAGTCAGCTCCCCAGGCTGCTACCTTTTCTCCCACCAGCTCATACAGCGGTCTGCCGCCCACCAACTGATCCTGGAACTCGCCGCTACTGGGATTGGAAGTCTTCACCAGTACGAAAATGCCCTTTTTCTCTTCCTTACAGATCTTCACAAAAGGATTCACGCCGTCGGAGCCTAGATAAGGGTTTACAGTCACGAAATCCTCATCAAAACCGTAATAGCTCTTGCTGCCTACCTGTACTTTGCCCAGATGTCCGACTGCGTATGCCTCGGAAGTGGATCCGATATCACCGCGCTTGATATCGCCGATGACGATCAGACCTTTTTCTTTACAATAATCCACGGTCTTTTTAAATGCCACCATACCGGGAATGCCAAACTGCTCATACATTGCCACCTGAGGCTTCACAGCCGGTACCAGATCATAAATTGCATCCACAATACCCTTGTTATACTGCCAGATTGCTTCTGCGGCACCTTCCAGGGTCTCACCATACTCAGCGAAAGCCGCCTTTTTAATATATTCCGGCACGAATTTCATCATAGGATCCAGTCCTACTACGATCGGTGCGTTGGTTTCTTTGATTCGAGTGATCAGTTTGTTGATCATATTTCCTCCATTCTGCAATCATTTTCGTTGCATTTTATTTTCTCAATTGTGTAAATTACCCTCTGCGGTGTATCTGTAATGACCGCAGAAAAGGCACCGCCTTCGGGCGATGCCTCATGACCTGTTTCTATTCTACCCCAACTAATGTCAGTTGGTCAACGTACTTCTTGATATTTGAAGCATTTACATACTTTTTATGACTGTCGCCGTTTACTACCACCAGTGTCGGTGCCTGCATTACGCCATAACGTCTTGCCAGCTCCATGTTCTCCTCCGCGTCAATGGTCACGTAGGGCACATTTTTCAGATATTCCTTCACCAGCTTGCAGTTCGGGCAGGTCTTGGTCGTGAACAGATACTTGATATCCTGCGGCTGCTCCACCTTCACTTCCACGTCCTCCGCAAAATTGGACAGCGTTACCACACTTCTGGTGGGACGTTTTAAGGAAGAATGGACAATGTCATACTCCGTTCTGTTGGCATATTCCTGTAACTTACCATCATTCCAGTTCTGCACCGGACGATAGTAACCGGTGATTCGGCTGTACACCTCGGTCTTTGCCCCACAATGAGGACATACCTTCACCTCTCCCGCCAGATAACCGTGTTCCTTACAGATGGAATAGGTCGGCGACAGCGTATAGTACGGCAACTTGTAATTGGAAGCGATGGTCCGCACCAGGGAAGCCGCTGCTTTCCAATCGGGAAGCTTCTCACCCAGGAACGCATGGAACACCGTACCTGAAGTATACAGGGTCTGCAATTCATCCTGAATATCCAGTGCATCAAAAATATCCACAGTATAGTCCACCGGCAGATGGGAAGAGTTCGTATAGTAAGGAGTATCTCCGGGCTTTCCCGCCGTCTTGATACCGGGCCAGCGCTTTCTGTCGTGCTTGGCCAGACGGTAAGTGGTGCTCTCCGCAGGAGTCGCCTCCAGATTGTAAAGGTCTCCGTACTGCTCCTGATAATCCGACAGGCGCTCTCTCATATGATTCAGTACTTCCTTGGTAAACTCCTGAGTTCTCGGATCGCTCATATCCGCTCTCAGCCAGTTGGCGTTTAAGCCCACCTCGTTCATGCCGATCAGACCAATGGTGGAAAAATGATTCTCAAAAGTGCCCAGATACCGCTTAGTATAAGGATACAGTCCCTCGTTCAACAGCTTCGTAATGACACCGCGCTTGATCTTCAGGGATCTCGCCGCAATATCCATCATGTGGTTCAGTCTTGCGTAAAATTCGTCCTTATTGGCAGACAGATATGCGATCCTGGGCATATTGATCGTGACAACACCCACGCTTCCGGTGCTCTCGCCGGAACCGAAGAAGCCTCCGGTCTTCTTACGCAGTTCCCGCAGATCCAGACGCAGTCTGCAGCACATACTGCGGACATCGCTGGGCTGCATGTCGGAATTGATATAATTGGAAAAATACGGTGTACCGTATTTTGCGGTCATCTCGAATAACAGTCTGTTGTTCTCGGTGTCGGACCAGTCGAAATCCTTCGTGATGGAATACGTCGGAATCGGATACTGGAAACCGCGGCCGTTGGAGTCGCCCTCGATCATGGTCTCGATGAATGCCTTGTTGACCATATCCATTTCCTTTTTACAATCCTTGTATTTGAAATCCATCTCCACGCCGCCTACCAGTGCCGGCAGTTCTGCCAGGTCATCGGGCACCGTCCAGTCCAGTGTAATATTGGAAAAAGGAGCCTGGGTACCCCAGCGGCTGGGCGTATTCACACCGTAGATAAATGCTTCGATGCATTTTTTCACTTCAGGATAGCTTAAATGATCTACTTTCACAAAGGGGGCAAGATAGGTATCAAAGGAGGAAAAAGCCTGTGCTCCCGCCCATTCGTTCTGCATGATCCCCAAAAAGTTCACCATCTGATTACACAGTACGGATAAGTGTCTCGCCGGTGCAGAAGTGATCTTGCCGGTGATGCCGCCCAGTCCTTCCTTGATCAGCTGCTTTAAGGACCATCCCGCGCAGTAACCGGTCAGCATGGACAGATCATGGATATGGATATCCGCATTGCGGTGTGCCTCGGCGATCTCTTCGTCGTAGATTTCGGACAGCCAGTAGTTCGCCGTTACCGCACCGGAATTGCTTAAGATCAGACCACCTACGGAATAAGTCACCGTGGAGTTCTCCTTCACTCGCCAGTCCTCGACTTTGACATAGCTGTTGACCACATCCTTGTAGTCCAGGATCGTGGATTTCATGGCACGCATCTTCTCGCGCTGCTTGCGATACAGAATATATGCCTTCGCCACTTCCTCATAGCCGGCCTGTCCCAGTACACGCTCCACACTGTCCTGGATATCTTCTACATGGATCTCATCATTTTCCACCTTTTTCTGGAAATCTGCGGTCACACGTAACGCAAGAAGATCAATAATGTCATTATTATAGCTCATCTGCGTCGCAGTAAAAGCCTTCATAATGGCATCATTGATCTTCGTCAGTGTAAAGTCTGCTTTGGAACCATCTCGTTTGATCACCTGAAACATCTTATGTACCCCCTTAATCTCATGTCCCCATTAGCAGCTGTCCTTTTCCCGGCACAGTTGCTGTTAAAACCTATCACGGTCTATTCTACAACACTTTGTGGGGGAAGTCAATTATCGAGTACAATATCTTGTGTATACATCAGCTCACCCGTCGATTTGTACGGAGACGGCTTTACGCTCTCTTCCACACCTTCCGGTACAGCACATACGCCACCATTGCGGTCACGCTCTCGGTGCACACGAACGCCCACCATACACCGGTGACACCGATGAGGCGGCTTAAGACAAATGCCGCAGGAATGATCACCGCCACATACCGCATCACAGAGATCACCAGGGAAGCCATCCCCCGTCCCAGTGCCTCCAGGGCTCCGGAGCCGGTCACCGACACAGCGGACAGAATAAAGCCAAGGCTGATAATATGCAGTGCCGTGATACCGATGGTGATGGTCTCCGGATTCTCGGTAAACAGTCCGATCAGTCCTCCGGGGATCAGCCAGCATAGCACTGTACCGGCAGCCATGATCCCCGCTGTCAGTTCCAGTGTCAGATGATAGATCTGCTCCACACGCTTTCTCTCTCCGGCACCGTAGTTATAGCCGATCAAGGGGCGGATGCCCTGAATGATACCATTCGAGGGCAGATAGATAAAGGTCTGCAGCTTGTAATAAACTCCCAGCACCAGTACATAGGCTCCGGAATAAGCTGCCAGAATACCGTTCAACGCGGAGATCAGCAGAGAAGGCAGTGCCATATTCAGGGTCGCAGGAATGCCGATACCGTAAGTCTTGCCGCAGATATCCCCTCCCGGACGCAGATATTTTTTATGAAGCTTCACCGGCAGAGGATCCGCCACATAATAGATGAGATATACCAGTAACGTGATCACCTGTCCAATGCCGGTGGCAAGCGCCGCTCCGGCGATCTCCATCCGGGGAAAAGGTCCGATGCCGAAGATCAACAACGGATCCAGTACGATATTCGTGACAAATCCGGCGATCATGCTGACCATGGTAGCCCGCATCCGGCCTACCGCCTGGAATATTTTCTCCAGTGTGATGCCCCCGGTCACAATGACGGAAAACAGGAACACTACATTGGAATATTCCATGCCCAGCGCCCGCACCGCATCACTTTTCGTGAACATCCCCAGGAACCAATTCATTCCACAGAGAAACAGCAGCATGAGCAGCACACCGTGCAATACCCCCAGCACCATTCCCTGGGTCGCCGTCTTATCCGCTTTTTCCTGATTCTGTGCTCCCAAATAGAAGGAAATCATGGCATTGACCCCCACCCCGAAGCCCACCGCCACAGCAGTCAGCAGATTCTGTGCCGGATAGACCAGGGAAAGTGCTGTCATGGCATCCTCACTGAGTTTCGCCACGAAATAGCTGTCCACAATGTTATAGAGGGAATTGAATGCCATGGAAAGCATCATGGGAAGTGCCATGGACATCACAAGGGGAAATATTTTCTTTTCTTTCATATAAGTCTGGTTCATTTTCTGCTCCTTATACAACAAACGCCACACAACATTTCTGCTGTGTGGCGAAAATAAGATCAAAATCTTGAAAAATCCACTGCCCTTACGGGTTTTGTAATCGAGATTTACTTTGTTCCAGTGCGTATTATAGGGAAAAAATCTCTGTCTGTCAAGCCAACACGCCTAAAATTTCAGCAAACAGGTGTGAACCTTCCTCCGACTGATAGATATTAATACCGTCAATATCTGTGCTGTGGTTGGCAAATGCCGGATATAAAAGCCCCGCTTCCGGTCTCCCAACCTCATAGTCTCCCGTGACCGGACCGATGGTACCGATCAGGAACTGATAGACCTCCTCGGATTCCCACTGATTCTCCTTGTCTTTTCCCTTGGTGGGTACATCGTAGCTGCCGAAGAAAAGATAAATGGCATAAGGATAGCCCGGCTGGTATTTCTCTCCAATATATTCATAAAGGGAGTACAATAATGCATCATTTTTTAATTCGCACTGCCGCAGGGCTTCCAACAGCTGTATTACGCCGCCGGGTCTCCTGGCTCCCAGGTCCAGACGATAGTTCTTCAGATTCACATTGGTATTGGAATAGGGAACGGTCTTGGCGATATTCAGATTCCTCTCCTTCTCGCTTCCGGATAATTTCAGAAAATGTGTATTGAAGCTACCGTCAATAAATCCCTCTTCATCCATGTACGCTCCGGCAATGCGGGAAAAACAGCTTCGGGATACCGTCATTCTTCTGGTCAGTTCCAACATATCTTCTCTGTCTATGTGCATTTTTAATCTCTCACCTTTCCATCATGATAACTATTCAGCGCCATGCAAAACAGTGTTCCGCGAATATGTCCGATGCAGGATTTTTTTATATTAGACTTCGTTCACAGCAGCTTGCTCTTCGCATTGGCACTCTTGCTATCCGTATATTCCAGCATGGACAGTTTTCCATTTGTACAGTCGAGAATCGCAGTAGCACAGTTGCCCATATGCACCCGCCAGAAATCATCGACGGGAATATTCAGAACAGGATTCAGAATACTGCGGTTCACTCCTCCGTGAGCCACCACCAGCACCGTCTCGTAAGTGCCTTCCAACGGTAGAATCACCTGTCTCACGAATTCACCGCTTCTATGATACAACTGTGCAAAGCTCTCCGCTCCCTCGGGTGGAATATAGCTGCCCGGGTTGGTAAAAGGCTGGCTGGTAGCATCCTTGATGGTCCGGATATCCACGCCTTCCCAGGGTCCGAAATTCAGTTCTCTGAGTCTTTCGTCTGTGGTAAGGGTGATCTTCCGGTCGCCTATGATGATCTCTGCCGTGCGCTTCGCCCGGATCAATGGTGAACAAAATGCAATTTCAAACGGAACCTCCTTTAACCGCTCCGCCGCATCGTGGGCCTGCTCCAATCCCTGGGCATTGAGAGCAATATCCGTCTGCCCCTGCAAAAGGCCTGCCTGATTCCAGTCCGTCTCACCGTGTCTTACCAAATAGATCTTCATGTATTTGTATCCTCATAACTTCCGATAGTATTTCTGTTACAAAATACTACTGTTTTCTCTGCTTTGTCAATCGTATCGTCTTAAGTGTCGAAAAAAGAAAGCCACGCAAAGCATTATACTTTGCATGGTTCTCATCTTACAGCTCATTCTTGTTTTTAATTGGTCTTGCCTTCGTCCATTTCCTCTTCGGTAGTAATGGCAAATGCAATGTTGGTCGCATGGTCTGCAACTCTCTCCAGACCGGATACAATATCAGAGAAGATCATACCGGCTTCGGGAGAACATTCTCCCTTGGTAAGACGCTCTACATGCTTCTTCTGCAGTTCGCGTTCCTTTTCATCTACCTGATCCTCTAAAGTGATGATCTCCTGCATATGGGTCTCATCGCTCTTGGCAAACATTTCTACGGCATAACGGATGATCTTATTGACCATCTCCAGCATGTCTCCCAGTTCCTTCTGGGCTTCCTTGCTGATGGATACTCCTTCTTCCTTACGCTGTCTTGCGGCATCCGCTACATTCTCCGCATGGTCACCGATACGCTCGATATCATTCACCACATGGAACAGAGCACCCAGACTGTTCAGGTCTTCGATGGGCAGTGTCGTCTGGTTGATCTTCACCAGATAATCCGTAATGGCATGATTCAGGAAGTTGATATTTTTCTCTACCTCGTAGACTTCCTCAATGTCTTCTTCATCCAATGTGATCAGGGCATTCATGGCACGGTTTAAGTTCTCCTCCGCCAGAGAAGCCATACGCTCCAGCTCCTTGACAACCTCTACCACTGCGGTAGCGGGGTTGAACACCACTTTGTCGCCGATGTATTTTAACTGATAGCTCTCTCTGTAACCAACCTTCTGATCTTCGCCGGGTACGATCAGATAGGTCATCTTTACCAGCCAGCCGGTGAACGGGAACAGCATAATTACCTGTGCGATCTTGATCAGCGTATGCGCATTTGCCACGAACCGGCCGTTGTCCGCGGAGATAGACTTGATCAGTTCCACGATCTGATCGCCTGCCACGAACAGAGCAATGTAGATAATAACCGTACCAATGATATTGAACAGCAGATGGATCAGTGCAGCTCTCTTCGCATCCTTTTTACCGGTCATAGAAGCTAACATTGCGGTAGCACAGGCACCGATATTACATCCTAAGATAATGTACAGTGTGATCGGTAACGGCAGCAGATCCTGATTGGCGAGCAACAGTACGATACTGACCGTTACGGATGAGCTCTGAATAATCGCAGTCAGGGCAAATCCCATCAAGGTGGCTAAGAACGGATTCTTCAGAGACATCAGCAGATTTACTACCTGCGGCTCATTTTTCATGTTGGCCATTGCCTGGGACATGGTGCTCAGTCCCACGAACAGAATACCGAAGCCTACGACCACTTCCGCTACTTTACGGACTTTTTCTTTCTTCGTAAACATCATCACGACCACACCGACTAACAGAATTAACGGTGCTATCTTGGACAGATTAAATGATACCAGCTGTGAGGTAATGGTGGTACCGATATTGGCACCGAGGATGACTCCCGCTGCCTGATACAGATTCATCAGACCGGAGTTAACAAAGCTGACGACCATAACCGTACATGCGGAGGAAGACTGGATGATACCGGTGAAAATAATACCTACGATCATCCCCATGAAACGGTTCGTGGTAAAAATCTCCAGAATACGACGAAGTCTGGCTCCTGCTACCTTCTCAATGGAATCACTCATCAGTTCCATTCCGAATAAAAACAGTCCCAGACCTCCAGCCATTGTCAATATTGTTCCAAAGCTCATTTTTAATCCCTCAATCTCTCTTGATTCTCTTACGAAAAACCAAAATAATTATTTTCAAATTTAATCTAACTATAAACAATCCAAAATATATTTTACGAGATAGAATAAAAACTTGCAATGGATATTTTACTTTTCTTTTACGTTTCTTTACATTTTTTTACTCAATTTACGCATTTCGCCCATCCGCAATATCCAGGTCCAGCTGTTTCTTAAGCTCTTCCAAAGATCCGAATCTGCGTTCAGGGCGCCGGAAGCTTTTCAATGCCACTTCAATCTCCTGACCGTAAATATCCTGAGCGAAATCATATAGATAAGATTCCACTCCCATCATTTTTTCGGAAGAAACCGTCGGCTTGGTCCCTACATTGCTGATGGCTTTGTAGGCCCTCCCATTATAACGGACTACCGCATAATAGACACCGTTGGGCGGCAGGAGCTTACCTGCGGGCGGCAGAAGATTTACTGTGGGAAAGCCTAGGGTATGACCGATATAGTTGCCATGTTCCACGCATCCCACAAGAGTATAGGGCATCCCCAGCATCTTTTCCGCTTCTTCCATCCGGCCCTCTTCCACCAGCTTGCGGATGTAAGTAGAGCTGACCTCGATGCCATCCACTTCGATCTTCTCTATGGTCCGGACACAAAAACCTAACTGCGGAGCCATTTTCTCTAAAAGTTCTGCATTGCCTGCTCCGTTTTTTCCAAAAGAGAGATCTTCACCTGCTGCCACAAAACGGGTATTCATCTGCTTCGCCAGAATCTCTGTCACGAAACGCTCCGGTTCTGTGGCTGCAGTCTCTTTTGTCAGCGGGAACTCGATCAGGATGTCGATCCCCAGATGTTCGAAGAGACGCCTTTTCTCTTCTCTTGTCGTCAGTTCTTTTCCATCCGACAGTCCGAACAGCACCGCCGGTGTGGGATCAAAAGTGAAAACA
>OGEO01000036.1_pt1 | contig 151707 bp, 99 predicted proteins | sample 1570661 | NCBI WGS metagenome assembly OGEO01 (sample SAMEA2582142, study PRJEB24529) | metagenome | biome: Human gut stool | place: China | collected 2011
AGGACGAGTTTCAAGCATAGAATCTACTGATTTGGATGATTGCGGATATTCATTTTATTATTCTTAGTTACATCAACTGTTCTGAATTATGAAATATACAAGAATCATCATATTAGGTCTGATGGCAACACTTCTCGCCGGATGCTCTGACGATGACCTGAGCAGCAAGAGCATCTTCGAGGGGACTGAGGTCACTGACAGCACGGAACTGGATCGTTGGACAAAGGCCAACTTCACAGATCCCTACAACATTAAGTTTCTCTATCGCTACAACGACCGGGAGACCGATAACTATTATAATGTGATTCCGGCAGACTACGACAAGTCGAAAGCGCTGGCCATCATGGTCAAACATGTTTGGATGGACTCCTACACAGACTTGATGGGAGAGGAGTTCCTCAAGACCTATAGCCCACGTGTATATCAGCTGATTGGTTCACCGGAATATGACAATGGTGGCGGCATTGTACTCGGTGTAGCTGAAGGCGGTGTGAAGGTGACGCTTTTCCGTGTCAACAACATCGATATTGACCATCCTGTCATCGACGTCGACAGCCCATTTCCCAACACAGGTGCACTGCCGATGGATCTGAACTACTGGTTCTTCCACACCATGCACCATGAGTTCTGTCACATCATGACGCAGAAAAAGAACTATAGCACAGAGTTTCAGACCATCTCGTCAGCCAATTACCAGACATCGAACTGGATCAATGTTGATAACTCTAAAGCTCCTGCCATGGGCTTTGTCAGTGGATATGCATCCAAAGAGTATAATGAGGACTTCGCTGAGATCTATTCCACCTACGTCACGCATACGCAAGCTGCATGGGATAAGATTGTCAACACGGGTGTCGCTGTCAAGCTTGACGAAAACAACGATACGATCTTTACCTTCGATAAGAAAGGTAATAAGCAAGCTCAGTACGACACCAGCGGGCGTGATGCCATCATCGCTAAACTTGCGCTGGTCAGGGAGTATTTCAAGAATGACTGGGGTATCGACCTTGACAAGTTGCGTGAGATTGTGCTGCGCCGTTCCAAGGAAGTCAATACGCTCGATTTACGTCATTTAAAGTAACAACTTAAAGAACACATTCTATGAGAAAGATATTCAATCTATGGCTGTTGGCGGCCGTCGCCTTGCTCATGGGCGCGTGCACGCCGGAAGTCGATGATGTCTTCGACAAGCCATCGGCAGAAAGAATTGCTGAGTCGATGTCGGCCACGCGACAGATCCTCGAAGCACAAAGCAACGGATGGATCATGCACTATTATGGCACCATCACCTACGGTGGTTACAACGTCTACTGCAAGTTCGCTAATAATAAGGTGACTGTGGCCAGCGAGTTCTTTGGTCCGGACAGCACTTATACGTCGCACTATAAGTTGGAGCAGAGTTCTGGTACGTTGCTTTCCTTCGATGAATATAATCCTATTTTCCATTACTTCTCTGATCCGAGTAATGCTGATTTCGGAACACTGGGTAAAGGCTTCAATGGTGATCTGGAGTTCAGAGTGCTTTCTGCTTCTGCCGACTCTGTCGTACTTTTGGGAAAGAAGCATGAGGACCGCATTGTGATGACACCTTTGCAGCAGGGCTCATGGGCTGACTATTATAATAAGGTGTCCCAGGTTGCCGACTCTATGGCAACCTACAACAACTATGCACTGATCGTTGACAACGACACGATGAATGCCTCACTGAGCTACAACTATCTCACTGTCACCGATAAGGCTACGGGTGAAGACACCAACATGCCATTCACCATCACGCCTTCCGGTTACGAACTCTACAAACCTATTACCTTCCGTGGCAAGACCATCACGGGATTCAGCTATGCCGATGGTGGCAATTGGGTCAACCCGGCCGACAAGAGCGTCAAGCTCATTCCGGTCATTCCACCTATCAACGAGCAGTTTGTGCTCGGTGCATGGAACGTAGCATTGAGTGGTATGAGCAGTTATGGACAGGGATATTGGAATTATTCGCTCAACAATTACCAAATTCATTACGGCGAGGAAACACGCTACGCAATCCTTGGCAACTATGAGTTCAGCACTTCTTACGGTAAGAACTTTGGACTCTCTTTCGGAAGCTATGATGGTAGTAGCACATGGTGGGGTACGCTCGCTATGAACTATAAACTGATTGGAAAAGATGAAGTTGAGTTGACCTATGTGGCTACCAACAACGTGCTCAATGGCAATTACTATGTTCAATACTATGGTTATGCCAACATCGTCTATCCATTTGCATGGACAACACCACGCCGCTTTAAGTTGACAACTGATGATCTCAAACATCCGTCCTATATCATCTTGACCGATGAGAATGAGCCCAAGAATGTCATCAAGGTCACCAACCGCATTAAGGCATGGCCCTTTAGAAATTAAGTTGAGGTAAATCCTTTAACCGATTCCATAGAACTCTCGCCCCCTGACCCTGCTATTATGGTAGGATTGGGGGGTATTTATATCATTAAAAAGGACGCATGACTCATTGGTTCACGCGTCCTTTCTTTACCACTCAGATATGTCAGACATATCTTCTATATTTTCATATGGTTCCTTGATGACTTCCTTATAAGTTCTTTTCTTAACTTCAAAATGTTTTCTTGTTCTCTATAGTAACTTGACTTGATCACAACACTATGAACATCACAAAAGACATCATGAAGTTCTGTTCAACTCATTTTGTTGGTCTTACTTGATGCTCAGTACGGGAGCGATCGTATTGCAAGGCTTTTCGGGCAAATCGACCTCCAGTCCTGTTTCCGTCTGATGAAAAGCTACCTTGCCATAGCCTAAAAGATGGACAGATTTCACCTTGCCGTCATAATGTGGAGAATGTAAAGCCAGGCTCTTGATGGTCACTTTGTGGTCAGCAGGCCAGGCCAGAGCAGTAGCAAAGAGCGTATTGCCTTTCTGGGTGAAGCGGATCTCTGCTGAACCGGCACGTGTATAAGCACCCTCGTTAAATCCTTGTGCATTGAGCTTAATATCAGAATCAGCGATGGGGCCCTCACCAAAGAGCTTCCAAGGATGCGTGCCGATGATGCTCTCTTTGTTCACTCGCATCCATGCTCCAAACTCATCGAGGATAGCTTTCTCTTTCCCGTCGAATGTGCCGTCGCTGCGAAGTGGCACGGAGAGAAGCAGATTGCCGTTCTTACTGACTACGTCGACGAGCAACTTCACGACCTGGGCAGCAGACTTGTATTGGTTCTTTTCATATATTTCCGTATTGTAGTGCCAGCCGCCAATACATGAGCAGGTCTGCCAAGGCAAGTCGATGATGTGGTTGGGAGCGCCACGTTCCACGTCCCATGTGATGCCCTTGCGTTGTTGATCACTGAGAATCTTGCCGAACATCACAGCCGTCAGCTTGCCATGATGGGTAGCCATATTGTGGTTGTAGAAGTCAGCAGCGATTTTCAGACCACAATCACTGACAGGCCAGAAAGGCAGCACCGTGACATCGAAGTAGAGCAGGTCAGGATTGTATCGGTTGATGACGTCAAGCGTTCGGTTGTAGAAGTTCGTGACAAACTTCTGCGAAGGCATGGCCGCTCCGTTGCCCCATGCCCATTGCCAGTGTATCATGCCGTCGGCCCATGTGCCTTTGCTCAACGGGTGGTCTTGTTGGTAGAGGTCTTGGGGGTCCAGTCCTTCCCACCACTTACCTTTTCCGTCGGCTTTTGTCATGCAACCATCATAAGACACGCCCATCTTGCTGCCTGAGCGGTCATAGCGTCGCGATGGCTCATACCATGTCCAAGCATGATCGGCATGAAGAGAAACGCCAAACTTCAGTCCATATTTCCGGGCGGCTTTGGCCCATCCGTCAAGGATGTCTTTGTGTGGTCCGATGTTCTTGGCGTTCCATGGTTGGTATTTCGAGTCCCAAAGGTCGAAATTGTCATGATGGTTGCCAAGTGCAAAGAAATATTGTGCACCGAGACTTTTATAATAGACCACAAGAGAATCGGGATTCCAGTGCTCTGCCTTGAAGAGTGGCAATATGTCTTTGAATCCCACTTCCGACTGATGGCCATAGTGCTCGCGGTGGTATTTCCATGCCGCCGACCCTTCCTGGTACATCGACCGGGCCATCCAGTCACCCGAGCCTTCCACACACTGAGGCCCCCAGTGCGCCCATATGCCAAATTTTGCATGGCGGAACCACTCTGGAACTTGATACTGACTTTCCAGCGAACTCCATGTAGGCGCAAACTTGCCCGTCATCATTTTCTCTTGCGCCTCCGAAACAGGCACAGCAAACTGCTGTGCCTGCAACGTAAGCGAACTAAGAAACAACAGCCCTGCTAATAAGATTGACTTCTTCATTGTAGTAAATTTAGTTTTTTTGAGTCTGATTATTGGTCATCGGTAAATGCTCTTTGACGGATATGCATCCGTAGCATTTTCGAGTGCAAAGATAACAAAAATGCTACGAATGTCTTGTGTAAAACGTTGCATTTTGGCATAAAACACATTTCACATTGGTGAAAAAGTTCTTTTATTCGCAAATTCTATACCTTCTTCACGATGTGTGCCGTGCCGTTCAGCAACTATTTGCTGATGTACTTCTTCCCTTTCTTGATAACCACTCCAGCCTTCTTCCCGTTCACTTGTCGTCCGCTCAGGTCGTAATTCCTGCTGTCGGCTTCATTGTTGACATGAAAATTGCTGATGCCGGTCGTCGGCGTGTCGGAGGACAGTACAATATTACCAATCATCGTTTCAAGCCAGTAGCCGCCGTCGCCATTCTCGTTTATGACAGGACTGAAACGGAAGAGATAGTTGCCATCAGCAGGCACCGTGAAGCCAAGAGAGACGTGAGTCGCACCCGTGAACACTGTTGATGTAGAGCCTTCCAAATTAGGTTTGCAGGGCACGATCGTGCTTCTGACTTCATGATTGTTCTCGTCCAGAACCTCTACCTTTAAAAAAGGTGTCCCTTTCCAAGCAGCTGCGTCAAGGCTCAGACAGTATTTTGCCGATGCCTTCAGCGCGACTTGGTAGTCCGGCATCGTACCATAGATACCGTAACCCGTAGTGGAAGAAGGCGTACGCACATACAGGCCGTAGGTGAAGGTGCTGCCCTCGGGGAAATGGAAGATACGTGGCCCAGAGCCAACCGGACCCGGAGTAATTATCTTTTCTCCGTCTGCCATTATCCATCCCTTCGGCACTATGTTGATGCCTTCCTTTGCAAAGTCGTCGCGAAGGACGACATAGGGATAAGCGGGATCATTCGGCGTATCAGGCTCATCGGGCTCTTCTTCGAAGGCACCATCGTCTTTGACCTGCTCAGAGACAGGCTCATAAACGACCTGGTCAAGGCAGAGATTCGTGCCACTGATGTTGTCGATCGTCAGCGTGTTGGCACCCTTGTTGAGTTGGAAGCCAAGGCTCACCGTGCACCACACGTTATTGGCGGTGACGTCACAGCCCACCTTCTTTTCCGTGCCGTTGACGCTTACCTTCAGGTTGCCTTTCTTGCTGGTGTTCATGTAGCGTAGACTTACGCGATACGTGCCGTCGATGTTGGCATTGAACACATGGCGTAAACTGCCGTTTTTGTTGGTGCCCATGACGATATAACCATTGCCCACATTGCCGCGCTCGTCGGGATGGACATCGTAGGGACTCAGACAGCATTCCTGAATCGAGCGATAGTCCATGTCCTCAGCCTCGATAGTGACCGGACCGCTGTAAGCTTCAGGCTGTCTGGGACTCTCCAACGGTGTGTCAGGAAGATAATCCGTACTGCGTTCTGTAGCGTTGCCTTGGCAACTCAACTTGATGTTGACCGAGCCACAGTGCGAGACAAGCAGCGTGTAAGTGCCTGTTGCGGCATCCCAACTGTCAGAGAGCGTGGCCTGCGGTGCATTGGCAGCAACAGTAGCAGAAAGCTGTTCTGTACCAACGGTATAGGTATAGTCCGGTTTCGCTGTCGCGCCCTTGACGACAATCTTGTCGGTTACCGGTGCGATGGTGTCGGTGCGATAGTTGTTGAGATAAAGATTGATGTGGTCAGCATACTCTCTGACGGCAGCAGCAGTAAACGTCCCCCAGGTGAGTTGCAGTTCCTTGCAAGTGTTATACTGTAAAGGTATGGAGGCCGATGCAGTCCGCTTACTGTTGAAATAGGAGTAGGGCATGTAAGTGATCAGCTGGTTGCGGTAGCGGTTGACATAGAGGTCGCCCGTGCTCACTTCCGGATATTGCGCATTAAAGTCCTTGAGCTTGGCGCGTTGGCTGGACCATTTGGCAGATTTCTTTACTTGCACAGGAATGGCCTTGGCCGCGTTGTCATGAAGTTCGGGCACGATAGGAATGGCACCATAACGCCCCGTCTTCTTGAACCAAGTAAGGTTGTTCATCCAGCATCCGTCGTCTTTGTTCAGCGGGTCGTCTTGCTTATACAGTCCGTCGTAGAGGTCTTTCCACCCGACATATTTGTCTTCGTCGCTGCCGGTGGTGACATCATTGACAACTACAATCTTGGTCTTGTCAATCACTTCTTGCCGTGTGGGAATATAGAGCGAGCCGTCAAGGATCTTTCTGAACATGTCCACCCACACATTTCGGAAGCCGGGGAAGCAACCCCAGTTACGATGCGAGTAGCCCTTGACCGACGTATTGCTGAGGTTTTTGAAGTCTTCGGTCCAAATGAGCTCCGGCCCATCCCATACGGCCCCGCCATTGACGCAGCTCTGCTCCATAACTGTGGAGAGTCCTGCCGCCACGGGATACTTCTTGCCGTTGTCCTTGCCCAGCATCACGTCGAGGGCTCCGTTCCATCCACAGTTGTCGTAGCGTACGCCATAGTTGTTGGCAAGTCCTGCGATATAGGGTCCCCACGTGACGCTTTCGGTGTCATAGAAGCATGAGGTGGTCGTGTATTTATACAGCCAGAGGATAGCTTCGGGATACTTCTCGCAAGCAGCGAGCAGATCGGCATTGCGCTTGAGCATTCCCATCGGTGACAAGGCGTGCGACCAAAAGTTACCGCAGAAACTCACCGTGAGGAAGCCACCGTATTTGTGCGACATCTCCACAAGTTTGGCAAAGAGAGCGATACGCGACTCCTGAGTACTGGAGCTCTTATCGCCTTTCTCGTCAAATCCCCAGAACTGCTCGGCATAGTTCCAACCCAAGAAGTTGGGATAGGTCTTGAAGAAATATTCAAAGGTACTGAGGTCAGTGTCCTGGATATGTGTGTGCCCCCCACTGGCCGGCTGACAAGTAAACCACATGCCGTTTTGCTGGCAGACGGTAGCCCACGATTTGAAAGTGGCCACACCGTCCTGCGGCATCTTGTAGACATTCTTCTCTGTGTCGTATTGACAAGAGAGCGAAAGATTCATGCAAACATAAGGACGGATGTCCTCTGGGATCATGTCGATGATCGCCTGAGGATTGGCTTTGTTCCATACGTCGACATGAACAAGCCACAAGGGATGGCGTGAGTCGATGGGACGACGCTGCTGGGCACTCATCGACAGACTGATGCCTAAGAGACATAGGAGTAAGAGATTGCGTAAGATTGTTTTCATAGAGCATGATTGATGAGATAAGTAAAAGAATGAGTTGTACCGGTAGAATAGAATCAAGAGCTTTATTCTTATCAAGAATTAGAGAGTTAGAGAATGCTTCCTCTTCTGATCATTTCCTGTCAGCAAATTCGTTGTCCAATTCTCTCATTCTCCAATTCTTGATAAACAGAATTCTATTATTACTCTGCCGGCCACTTGGCTGTTGCGCCTTGCAAGCCTTCGGCTACGCCTGCATAGGTTGCCTGGCGGTTGTAAGCACCGGTCCAAAGACCTACATGCTGACCGTCGGCTGTGTAAGCCGAGAACGAGATACCGTAGCGCTGGGTTTCCGGTACGACTGCGATGTACTGGCTGATGACATAGTCGTAGTAATCGGCCATGGCTTTGAGATCGTCATCGGTGAGTTCCTTCGTGGGGATGACTTTGCCCGCATTGTCCACGGCCACCATATCGAGACCAGAGAGACGCACATTCAGTCCGGTAGCGGCCAATGCTTTCAGCATGTTGTCAATGCCCTGCTTGTCAGCTGTGAGCTGATCGGCATTGTAGCGAAGATGCACCTCCGCGTTGACACCCGTCAGTCCGGCACCCTTGCCGTTCCATTCTTTGACCATCGCCTGCAGGTTGGCAAGTTTTGTAGCGTCGCTTTCGAGGTTGTTGTCGCTGTAGAACAAAGCAGCATCACTCTGATAGTTCTTTGCCAACTTAGCCAGATCCACAACAAAGTCGTCACCTAAATACTCATTAATATAATAATGAGTGTTGTCGTCCTTCGAGGTGAGCAGCTGTCCCTGCTGTCCCTTTCCTGCGAGATAGTCAGCAGCAAGAATCCAGGTCTTCACCTTGTCGCCATACCCACCGACGACCGTCTTCATGTATTTGTCCAAGGCTTTGAGGGCATCGGCACGCTTTTCTGCAATAGGTCGCGGCTCATAATGGCCATCAGTGAGATAGGTTCCCTTGAGGGTGATGGCACCGATATAGTAGTTAGGATTGGAGCAAACATCACCAATACCAAGCTGAAATGAGGTGGCCGCTTTCTGCTCATCAGAGAGTTTTTCCTGAATGTCGGCAAGGCTGAAATGGTAGATGCCCCAATTGCCTTTCGCAATGCCCTGATCTACAGCTTTGGTAGCGGAGCCCTCAATAGAGGTCCCGTTGACCACTACTTTCACCACAGAGGCAGGCACCCAACCAGTGCTCAACAACATGTAGTCGCAATAGCCCTCCTTGAGATCGCCAAGCGTCATACCCTTAGGAAGCTGTATATCAACTAAGCAATGGTTGAAAGCCGCTGTATAGTGCAGCACCTGACCTTTCTCGCCATTGGGGTCTTTGACTACCTCAGCAGGTGTACCGCCCGATCCAGCGATCTTCGTACCAAGAGCCATGTCATTGAAGTCGACGAGTTTGAAGGCACCTTCCTTCGTACCACCAGGTACATAAGTGTCTGCCGTCACATTGCTCATATAGCTCATCTGAGTTGAGGTCGGTGAAGAGAGTACCCCTCCGACAACAGCAAGTTGAGCATTGCCAGCCTCCTGCAACGCATCGGCAGCACGTGTGGAGTCCACGTCACCCTGCGCACTGATCGTTGCCACATGGGTGAAAGCGTCAGTAGGCAAAACTTCGGTGAAGTTGGTAAGCAACTGGCTGTAAGCTGTGTTGTGAGTGCCCAGCATAGACATGGGCGCCTCGGCACCGACATGCATGGTACCAGCATAAGCTTTCAGCACGTCGAAACTGCCCACATAATTGGCCAAGGCCACGTCGGCAGGCATGTCAGTCTGATAGTCCGACTTATATTCATCCGCACATCCTGCCAGCAGGAAGAGTCCTGCGGCAAGAGCGGCCTGAATCTTGTATTTCGTCATATTCATAGAATCTTGTAGTTAGAGAATTGTTGATACGAGTCTTTGTTCCTTCGTCTTCTCGCTATTTATTTTTCGGTGTAAAATACTCCGGAGCAATGCCGCGGTCACGCACTACGAGTGTGTCTGTCGTAGTGACCGTCTTGCCCAAAGTAGCAGAGCTGACCGTGTACTTGAGATAAAGCGCATTGCGGTCTTTGCCGCCCATGCTGTTTTTCTCGCCTTTCTCGACAAAGGAGCCAGTGCCCTCTGCAGAGAAGCCCTTGGTGAGCGCACTGATCTTGCATTCATTGCCGTTAAAGAGCAGTTGCAGTTTGCAAGTTGTCGCCTTGCCGCTGGCGTCTTTGAGCGAGACATTCATCGCTGCCGCATTGAGGCCGAGCGTTGTAAGGTTCATCAGTTCGTCTTTCTCAACATACTGGGCATGGCGCACCTCAGCAGTCTGTGTGCCGTCGGCATTGGTGACGACATCCACGCCACGACGCAGGTAAGTGGCCTGCCAGGGATTGACAAACTTCACGGCACAGAGCACATAGTTCTTTGACTCCAGCACACTGTCAGCACCTTCCACATGAGTGATGCGCACAGGAAGGACATAGTGGCGTGTCGTGGCCAGCGGATCAGCGAAGAAGGCATCGGTGAGCTTCACCTTCACACCGCCTTGAATCTTACCCGACGGGATCACCATCTGATTGCCCTCCAACTGATAATAGTCACTGGGCAACAACGTCATCGGCGTGCCGTCGTCAAAGCTTTTGTTGTCGAGCAGCGTGGGATCCACGGCAAAGCTCACTTTGATGTCGCGTTTATTGCCGTAGCCTCCCCCCATGGCGGCGTTGAGGCTGAACTCATGGTTGTTGTCGTTGGTGAGATCCACTTCCAAGTCCTCGCCCAACTCGATGGTGCGCACATAGCCTTGGTTGGCAAAGTACACGCTGGTCGAGCCATAGTCAGGGAATTCCTGGTCACCGCTATGGCAAGATGTAAGGCCCAGCAACATAGGAAGGGCGAGCAGTGGAATGTATTTGAGAATGAAATGCTTGTTCATTGTTTTCTTCATTTTATGTTCTTTGCTATTTTTTTAACTCCCTTTGAGTGCGGAAGATACTTCCTTTGAGAGCGGAAAATACTTTCTCGTTTTCCCACAATTGAGTAGAGACAGAGAAGTTTCTCCTTTACTTCCACCCCTTGTTCTGTTTCAGATTGCTATACTTCAGCGTCTCTGACTGAGGGATCGGACCATAGTACATATAGTCCTCATAATCGCGGTTCTCCACAGCGGTAAGCGGCGTGTAAGACTCCGTGCCCCAGTCGATACCTTGTGCCGTGACGTTGAGTTTGGCTTTCCAGCGGCGCAGATCCCAGAAGCGGAAGCTCTCGAAGCAGAGTTCCAGACGACGCTCGTTGTGGATCAGCTCACGCATCTTGTCCTTTGACAGAGCGCACTCGTCGAGATAGCTGTCGTCGGTGAGCCCGGCACGATGGCGGATGGCCTTGATGATGTCATAGGCAGAGTAGCTGTGACTGCCCCTGCCCTGTGGTCCCCACGCCTCGTTGGCTGCCTCGGCATAGTTGAGGTAAATCTCGGTATAGCGTATGCGCGGCGTATAGCGGCTCACACCCGACTTGGAGGTAGGGTCGCAGTTGACATTCATGTTCAAGCGCTTCTTCATGTAGTAGCCGGTGCGTGTAGAAGTCTCCTTGACGTTCACGCCGTCGTCGGTTCCGAGTTTACTGCCCGTGTAGATAATGGTGTTCTTCGGGCCTTCCTTGGCACTATTATATATAATGTATTTCGCCAGTCGTGGATCACGTCCGGCATAAGGGTCCTTGCTGTCGTAGCCGCTGCGCGGATCATTGATGGGATAGCCGTTGGCCATTGGGAAAGCATCGACAAGGTTCTGGGTGGGATTGATATATCCTTTGCCGAAGAGCGAGGGAGGATAGTTGTTTTCCTCATCGCTGGAGTTGTTGTTAGCTATATTCTCACGCCAAATAATCTCGTCGGGGTTGCTGCCTTCCTTGAGTGCCGCAATCTCATTGGTGTTGGTGTAGTAGGTCTCACCCGTAGGGCTCAGTCCTTCCGGTCCCATGGCGTAGTCGACCACTGTGGCGGCGGCATCAGCGGCCTGTTCCCACGTGACTTTGTTGCTTGCATTCTGATAGGCCGGGCTGGCAGCGAGCAACAACAGACGTGAACGGAACGAGGCGATGATGAGACCGTCGACCAGCTGACGGGCTACGTTGCCCATGGCACGGTTGTAAAGAGCCGGGTCGGTGGTCACCGTGCGATATTTCTCGGGAATCTGAGACTCGGATGAGATGTCGCCATACTCTTCGGGCAGCAATTTCTCAGCACGGCTCAAGTCGGCCATGATGGAGTCGACACAAGTCTGGAACGACGGTCGCTCCTCATTGAAGTTGCTGCTGGCACCGATAGTGGCATTGTGGATAGGCACACCGAGCAACTGTCCGTCTTCAGAGAAGCCTGCATGGGCACGCAACAGGAAATAGTGGTGGATGGCACGCAGGCCATAAGCCTCACCCTTCATGCGTATCTTCAACAGGCTGTCCACAGCAGCCGATGTCTTGACAAAGCGCACGCCGTCGACCTTGTCAAGGAAGGTGTTGAGGTACTGGATGGCACTGTAGTCGGCCGTCCAGCGATTGAAAGGATTGAAAGAGGCTGTCCATGAGCCGGTGGCCACTTTCATGTAAGAGTCGCTCTTGCCGTTGGTGACAGCGTCGTCGGTAGCCACGTCGCTGTTGTCGTAGTAGCCAGGCAGCGTGCGGTAGGCTGTGATCAGGAAGCCTTTGGCAAATTCCGGCTCCTTGTTGACCATGTCGATGTCCTTGAAGTTCTCGATGGCGGGAGTGAAAACATCATCGCACGCCGTGAGCAGCAACGCTGCCGAGGCAAGGACGGGAATGAAATATTTAAGTCTCATAATGCTTATTCTTAAGAGGGTTGATTAAAACGAAAGCTTCACACCGAGATTGTAGAACCTGTTGTATGGGGCGCTGCCCACAGCTGTATCACGCCATTCCTTATCAGTGGAGATGGTGAAGAGTCCTTCGGCCAGGGCATAGATGCTCATGCCGCTGACGACCTTACCGGTGAACCAGTTGTCGGGCAGATCATAGGTGAGCTGCACACGTCCGAGGTCGAAGCGGTCGGTGCTCTTGCGCCAGAAGGTGGAGTTGCGCAGGTTGTTGCTGTTGTCCTTCGTGGTCAGACGGGGATAGGTCGCGGTGGCTGCTGTCTCCGGTGTCCAGCGTCCGCGGGCCACGACAGAATACTTGCTTGTACCTTTGAGCCAGTAGTAGCCGTTGTTCTTAAAGCCGATGCCACCCATGTTTCCGGTACCGTCGACATAGAAGGTGAAGCGATCGTATTTCAGCGTGAGGTTCAGTCCATAGATGAAAGGTGTGGCACCCCATCCTGCTTTACCCAAGTCTGTCTGGTCCTTGTCGTCGATGACACCGTCGTTGTTGAGATCCTTATATTTCAGATCTCCGGGCTTCACCTCGCCAAAGGTCTGCTTGGCGTGGTTCTTAATGTCGGCCTCGTCGTTGAAGAATCCTTCACAGACATAGCCCCACTGTGCGTCGAGCGTATGGCCCTGACGATAGAGATATTTCTCGCTCCACACCTCGTCGCGTTTCTTAGCCTTGGTGGAGAACACCATGCCGCTCATGCCGAGGATGGCTTCCAGCTTGCCAAAGTGCTTGTCGGCCTTCACGGTGAAGTCAAAGCCGGTGCGCTGATCCTGGTTGTAGTTGAGGTAAGGCAGGAACGAGCCATTGCCATTGAACCATGCAGGGTAAATGGTGGAGGCGCCCTGGGTCAGCAGACCGTCGGTGAGCTGATGGAAGTAGTTGACATCAACGGTCAGCAGGCTGTTCCACAGCGAGGCGTCGAGGCCGATACGCCACTCCTTGCGTTTGACAAGGCCGAGGTCGGTGTTGGCACCACGCTTCGAGGTGTTGCAATAGCCACCCTGTGAGCCGTCCTCCCAGGTGTACCAGCCACCCTTGTTGTCGTAGTAGCCTTTATACATATAGTAGTCGCTGATGTCGAGGTCTTGGTTGAGCACGCTGTAGGAAGCGTCGATCTTTGCGGCATCGACAAAAGGCAACGAACGCTTGAACCACTTCTCCTGACCGAAGCGCCAACCGAGCGTGGCACTCGGTGAGAAGTCGTTGCGGTGTCCGGGAGCCAGTTTGGCAGAATGGACAAGCGCACCGTCGAACTCGGCGTAGTAGAGATGGTTGTAGTTGTAAGTGGCCCGCAATCCGGCGTTGACATTGGTTGTTCGATGATAGGAAGAGCCTTTATGGTCGCTGTCGCTGCTGTTTTGCCGCTGATAGCCCCATCCCATAAGTGTTGCCCCCACATTGTGGAGTTTTCCAAACGTACGGTTGTAGTCAAACTGCCCACGGAATGCCATAGTTTGGTAATAGGTGCTGGAACCGACAAACTCGCTGGCCGAACGGCTGTCCTTGCCATATTGCTTGAGGTCGACAATCATGTCCTTGCCATTCATATTTGCCCATACAGGCTCATAGACAGCATATCCCTCTTTGTAGCCTTCAGAGTAATAGTCATAGTAATCGACACTGAAGGTCGACTTGAAGCTCAGTCCGGGCGTAATCATTCCCAAGTCAGCATTTAGTCCGACATCAAAGAGGAAGTTACGCTTCTTGTCTTTAACATATCCGGCTGCGATCATGTCGCCAAAGAGCGTGGTCTGGTTGACGGAGTTACCGCCTAAGAGATACTTGCCGTCAATGAGATGGTTGCTCGTAGAGACGAGGTTGCTGATGTTCCCATTGTTCATGTCCATCATGTCCATGGGCAGCAGTCCTGAGTACCAGTTTGGACGCAGGTTGGCGGCAGCATCCCAGAAGTCACCACGACAGGTGTAGGCATTGTTGACGTGTACACCGACATTGGCGAAAGCCTTGAGCCAGTTGGTAATGTTCATGTCGATGTTGGCACGCACCCGGAAGTTGAGGTTATCGTCTTTGTGATGTCCTGCATACTTAATGAGACCATTGTTGTAGGTCATGCCGAAGTTGGCATAGTAGGTGGCGCGCTGGTTGCCGCCCGTGATCTCAGCAGTGGCGTCGGTGCGGAAGGTGGCCTTGCGCAGATAGTCGGAACTGTAGAGATTCATGTCGGGATAGCGGTAAGGATTGTTACCTGTTGCGGTATTGTAGATGTCGGCATCGGAATAGAGATGAGCTATGCCATCGTTGTCACAAGCCTCGTTGTAGAGGCTCATATACTCAGCCGCGCCGAGATAGTGGGGATAGCGCTTGGGCACATACAGCCCGGCATTGGCCCGAGCCTCGATGGTGAGCCGCTGAGCCTTTCCGCGCTTTGTGGTGATGAGCACAACGCCCTTGCTGCCGCGTGATCCATAGAGGGCTACGGCGGAAGCCGCTTTCAGCACGGTGACCGTTTCCACTTCCGTGGCGTCGACCTCAGAAGCGTCGCGCGGCACACCGTCGACGAGCACTAAGGGCGACTGTCCCCAGATGCTGCCATTATAACCACCTACCATGCTGCTGATGCCGTCGAGACTGTAGGCATGGTAGTCTTTCTTGAGCAGTTCAGCCACATTGACTTCGTTGACACCGCCAAGAAGGTCGCTCTTGTTGACCTTGCCAAAAGCCACATGGACTTGCCCGGCGGCGGTGCTGTCAGCGACCGTCTTGGCCTGAGCACGACTCAGGGCGGGAGCCATGGCAAGGACGAATGCGATATATAGAATCTTGTTGTTCATGGAATTATTCATCATAGTTGTTCTTAATGTTAGCCAGACACAAGTTTATTCCCATCCTGGGTTTTGCTTGAATTCGGGATACATCTGCACGTCGCTCTTGAGGAAGGGCAACCAATAGTGCTTCTCGGTGAAGTGGCGTGTAGTGAGTACTTCCTCACGCAGGTTGACGACATGGTTGTTCTCCGGATTCTTGTAACGTTCTTCGTCGGTCTGGTCTTTGGCACGGTCGAAGTACACGGCTTTCTTCAGCGTATAGGGCTCTTTGTCGACGAGCAGCCAGCGGCGCAGGTCGGTCCAGCGGTGGCCTTCGAAGGCAAGCTCCACGGCACGCTCGCGCCGCAACTCGCTCATAAAGCCGTCGAGTGTGGTGAGATATTCATCTGCCACGTCGCCCACGCCGGCACGTTCACGGATCTTGTTCACGGCGGTCACGGCATTCATCGTGTAGTCCTTGGCCGTGGCGGTAGCTGAACCATAGCCTTCGGCAACGGCTTCGGCATACATCAGATAGACATCTGCCAGGCGAATGAGGCTCAGCACCATGTTATTGTTCTCGCGGTAGCCATCCCAGTCGTTACAGTACTGGCTGGTGAACTTCATGTTCAGGTAGCCGGTGAAGCAGTCTTTAGAAGGGGTGGCTGTGCGGTAGGTGCCGCCGGTGTAGAGAGAGGCGTACTGTCTGTCAGCCTTCTTACCTACCTTGCTGCCGTCTTTCACACACTTCTCGCCGTCGAAGATGATGTCCTTGTAGAAGCGCGGGTCACGGTTCTTGAAGGGGTGCTCAGGGTCGTAGCCACTGTCCGGGTCCTTCTTTGTCGGATCTTTGATAGGCTTGCCATTGGCCATGCCGAAGAGGTCGACATAGTTAGCAGTTGGATAAACCTTAATACCCGAACCGCTGATGGTCGACGGACGGAAGTCGTTGACCAAGTTCCAGCGCCAGTTACCATTTGGATTCTCAAAGAAGATGGCCTCTTTCAGTCCCGGCAGCTTATAGCTTTGGTTGTAGGTGTAGAACAGTTCGGAATAGTCCTTGAAATCAGCCAGCTGGTAGCGGCCAGTCTCGTCACAGATTTTCAGCACCTGGCCGAAGGCCTCGGCAGCGCGCTGGCAGTAGTCCTTGTTATAGTTGGCATCGCCCGTACTGACTTTGTTCATCAGTGGTGAGCCGGCCCACAGCAGGTCCTTGCCTAAGTAAGAGAGTGCCATGATCTTGTTGATGCGGAGGTTGTTCTTTCCGGCAGTAGCCTTTCCGACTGTTGTCTTGTCCCAGTCTACGGGCAGCAGATCAGCAGCCTTCCGGAAGTCCTCGGCCGCTTTGTCGGCCGTCTGCTGGTAGGTCAGACGCGGATAGCGCATCACAGCATCCGCCGGGATGACCTGGTCGATATAGGGCAGACCGCCCCAATACTGCATGAGCATGAAGTGGAAGAAGCCACGGAAGAAGTAGAGCTGACCGGCAATCAGGTTTTTCTCTTCCTGGGTAGCGTTGGTCAGCAATCCGAGGTTGGCCAGACTCACGTTGGCTTTACGTATGCCGTACCATGCCAATCCCCACAGATGACCTTTGTCAAATCGGTTTGTGCCGGTCGTGCCCGGAGCACCAGTGTGGAAAAAGGAGTAGTAGCACTCGTTCCATCCCCAGTAGTTGCCTTGGTCCACGGCATAGGCAAAGACGCGGGTCTCTGATGGTTGCCAGTATTCATCCTCGCCAAAGTTCCAACAACAGTGATAGTCGCACTGCGTGAGCATGGGGATGCAGTTGTAGAGCTCTTCGGTGAAGCCCTGAAAGTTAGTATAATTCTGATAAGGATCTTCCTCTGAAATATCGCTCAGGGGCGATTTGTCGAGGTAGTCCTTGCACGAGGTGGTCATGGACAGCAGCGCCATGGCAAACATCGCAGTATATAGTATCTTTTTCATGATTCAGTGTTTAGAACAGGTTTCATACACCTTATTATAATTATATATATAGGGCTTAGAAGGTGATGTCCATACCCAGATTGAAACGTCTCACAGTAGGATAGGCTCCATCCCACCCGCTGAAGTTGCTCTCACGGTCGTCAGGCATCTTGGTCCACAGCAGCAGGTTGTCGCCATTAAGATAGAAGCGCAGGGCACGGATGTTGAGCCGTTTTACCCACGCACCTCGGAAGGTGTAGGCGATCTCTGCATTCTTCAGTCTCAGGAAGGCACCGTCGTAGTAGTAGCGGGTACCGGACGCACTGCCGTCCACCGTCGTGGTCCATCGTGGCAAGGTCAGCTTGCCATTGCCCGTGACGGCATCCCAGTAAGAGCCCTCCTTGAAGGCGGCATGCGTCTCACGTTGAAAGGTGGGGAACTGAATGTTGCGGGTGACATTGGTCACGCCATAGAACTGGAGGCTGATGCTCAGACCTTTCCATTCCGCTCCAACCGTGGTGCTGAAGGTGTTTTGGGGAAATTGCGTGTATTTGTACGGTGCCACATCGTCGGAGGTGATCTTTCCGTCGCCGTTGAAGTCTACAATCTGATAATCTCCCACGAGTTTGCTGCCGTTGTTGGTCTCGCGCTCGGCACTGCCATAGAGCTCATCCCAGTTGGTGATGAATCCTTTGTCGATATAGCTTCTTACCTGTCCGATGGAATAGCCAGCCTGTTTCAAGTAGGGAGCACGGAGCATTGGATCGTCCTTGAACTTGACCTTGTTGACAGCGTGCGTCATGTTAAAGTTACCCCATGTACGAAAATCGCTGTTCCAAACCTTGTTGAAGCGCAGGGCAAGTTCCCAGCCATGACTGTGCACACGACCGAGGTTGGCCGTCGGGGCTGTCGTACCGAAGTAGGTGGGAATAGCGCGCGAACCGCCACTGATAAGAATATCCTTACGACGGTCAGCAAAGACATCAAAGCTACCGGCCACCAAGCCCTTGAGAAAGGCAAAGTCGAATCCGAGGTTGCGCTTTTCCACCGTCTCCCAACGCACATTGGGGTTGCCGAGCTGACTCTGGCGGTAAATGGTGTAAGGCGAGTCGCTCAGCGGTGAGCCTATCTTGGTGGTGCCGCCATAAGAGTAAGTGTCCTTATAGAGCCAGCGTCCGCCGACATTGTCGTCACCGATGACACCCCACGAAGCGCGAATCTTGAACATGTCGATATATTTCTGCAAAGGCTTCATAAAAGGCTCGTCGCTGAGCATCCAGCCTCCGGAGAGTGAGGGGAAGAAAGCGAAGCGGTGGTCATTGTTGAACTTCTCACTACCATTGTATGCACCATTGAACTCAAAGAAATAGCGCATGGCGTAGTTGTATGTCGTACGGAACACCCAGTCTTCACGATAGTGGTGGAACTCAGAGCCTGTGGCGCGGTCCTCACGTGAGAACAGTCCCATGGCCGTGACATTGTGGAGGCCAAAGGCGCGGGCATAGTTCAGCTGCAACTGATAGTAGAGCTTACGATATGTGGCACCCGTGTTGACATTACCGCCATTGACCGACCAGCTGACGGTCTCGGTGTAGTCAGGATCCTGCTGCCAGGTAACATCACCGGTGTCGGGATTGATCCATTTTGCCTGTGCGTCGTGGTAGAGGTCGTTGATACCGCGTCCCACCTCAACCATGGTGTTGTCGAACGACAGGCGTCCGTTGAAACTCAGTCCGCGTGTGATGAAGTCAAGCTTCTGGTCGAGGATAAAGTCAGTGGTAATCTGCGTGTTGGTATGCTTTTCGTCGCCACTGGTGGCCAGCAATCTGACAGAGTTGAGTGCATCGGCATTGCGGGGAGCATAGAAGCCATAGGTGCCGTCTCTGTATACGGGGCGCATGGCATCGGGTGCGGTATGATAGACCGATGACCAGTAGCTATTGGAGTCGCTGCCCTGACCCCATGGGAAGTGGCGGACGCCATTGCTGCCGAAAAGGTTGACGGAGAACTTGGTGGTATGAGTCAACGAGAAGTCGAGGTTGGCACGCATGTTGATGCGGTTATAGCCAAAGCCGGAGTGGTAACCACGGTTGTTGTTGAACTTCTTAAAGAGGTCACCCTCATGTGTGAAGTCCACAGCCGTGAAATATTTTACGTTTTTCGTACCTCCACTGACATCCACGCTGGCATTGTACGACATGGCATAGTCGCGGAACAGCTCTTTCTGCCAATCTACATTGGGGTATCTGTCCCACTCATCGGTGTTTGCCGGATAGCGGTATTTATTGATGATTGCCATCGGAGTGTAGCTGCCCCATGCATTGGGCGAGATGGCGAGTTCATGCTCCACTACATTGTTCAATAGGAGGAAGGTGTCGTAGCTGTCGTATTTCTCTGGCAGTTTTGATACCACTTTCACCGTAGCGTTGGCCTTGGCATGTACACGTGCCGTACCTTCCTGTCCGCGTTTGGTGGTGATGAGGATGACGCCGTTGGCACCCTTGACGCCATAGACCGCGGTGGCAGAGGCGTCTTTCAGCACAGAGATGCTCTGCACGGAGCTGAGGTCCACGGTGTTCATCGGGCGCTCCACGCCATCGACAAGGACAAGCGGGTCGCTGTTGTTCCACGATGTCTGCGAACGGATGATGATCTTCGGGTCTTCCTGACCGGGCATACCCGTGGAGGAAGAGGTGATCACGCCGGGAAGGTTTCCTGTCAGTGCCTGACCCAGTGAGGGCACACCACTGTAGCGGTCGAGTGTCTTGGCGTCGGTCTGAGTGATGGCACCCACCACAGAGGCCTTCTTTTGCTGACCGTAACCCACGACGACGACATCGTTGAGCTGGCGCGCATTCTCCTGCATGACCACCTGCATGGGCTTACCGGAAACACGTGCTTCCCTGTTGAGCATTCCGATGTAAGAGAAGACGAGCGTACCACCATTGGATGGCACCACCAGTTTGAAATGACCGTCGAGATCAGTTGCCGTGGCGACACCCTTGTGGCCTTTCAGCATCACAGTGGCGCCAATGACGGGCTCACCATTCTCGTCGACCACAGAGCCAACGACCGTGGAGCCGTTTTGTGCCATGACCGTGAGTCCTGGGCTGACCATCATCGTGCCTAACAGCATCGCCTTCAACGCAAATAGATTTAGATACTTCATTTGGTCTACGATTAGATTGATTATGTTAATTTTAGCTTTTTCCGCCACAAAATTAAGCAATACGTAGTATTTATAACCTATCATATGTTGCAACAGACGTTGACGTTTGTTGCACCGAGCTTAAAATTAGACAATTATACGAGATGTAACATTCGGATGTTACACAAGAGAAAGAGTTTTGTTATATAAACTGACAAAAAACGGGCCTTGAGAATCGATTCTTTTCCACGAAGACCTACTTTACGCTGAATTTTGCGAAAAATCGAGTCTTTTTATATCTTACTGATAATCAAAACGTTATAAATACAGGCGTTTTCTGCTATGATCAGAGCAGCTTTTTCACACAAAATTCTCTAGAGAATTTTTGGTCAAAAAGGTACTTTGATGCTATCAACTAACCTTTTTGACCATGTCATCTCACCTTTCTGACCTTGTCATTCTACCGAGATGACACCATCAAAGTACCTTTTTGTGATCGTGACGACAGTAAAGGCAGTGAAAAGTTGCTGCTATTTCTTGCTTGGAAAACTATGACGCCTTTTTCTTCTCTCTAGATTGCAAGTGGATCCGAACAGTTTTTTGTAAAACAATATACCAGCTTACATGACTCATAGAAATTAGAATAATCTTCTTAAAAAGTACTCATGCGGAATCGCAAAGATCCCTTTTTCGCAGTCTCATATGCTTGGTATTCTCATTTCCTCCCCTTGGGGAGGGTTAGGGAAGGGCCTGAGTTAGGAAAGGGCCTTATTCCTATTTCCCTTCCCTATACTCTTTCGGCGGCACCCCATAATACCGTTTGAAGACCTGCGAGAAATGGTTCTGGTCATTGAAGCCAACACGATACGCGATTTGCGAAATGTTGATAGTGCCCAACTCGAGCAAGTGGACAGCCTCCTTCATACGCATGTCGCGGATGAACTTGCCTGTGGCTATACCTGTCATCTCCTTCATCTTGCGATGAAGCTGAGCACGACTGAGTCCTATCTCATCGGCCAACGTCTCGACATTATAGTCAGGATCAGAGAGATGCTCATGGATGCAGTTGACGATACGCTCCATCAGCAATTCGTTGTTGCCTTTCACCTCTTCCTGCCCGATCATCTTGTCGATCTGTGGCTCTGTCGTCGCCTTGCCTTTGACACGTCGCAATGTGCTGATCAGATTGTCGATCGTCAGCCGCAATTCTTCCATGTTAAACGGTTTGGAGAGATAAGCGTCAGCACCATGGCGCAAGCCCGTGACACGGTCGTCAACGGCGCTCTTGGAAGAGAGCAGGATGACGGGCAATGCACTCAGATGAGGATTCTCCTTGATACGCTCCAACAGCGTGATGCCATCCATTTCGGGCATAGAGATGTCGCTGACTACAATGTCGTAATGGTCTGGCATCATCAGCAATTTCTTCAACGCCTCACGTCCATTTCCTGCCACCGAGACACGATATTCATCGCCCATTTCTATGGCGACATAATGTGTCAGTTCCTCGTCGTCGTCGACCAACAGCACCTGTACATTGCTCTTGGGACGTGGAGCACCGACAACCGCTTTCTCTTTTTCAGTCTTTTCATCTATGATCTCTTCCGTCTTGAGATGGTCTTTCCCGAGTGGCAGCTTCACCGTGAAACAAGCACCATGCGCCACGTCCTTGCGGTTGGATGCCTCTATCGTGCCATGATGCAAGGCTACGACAGAGCGGCAGAGATCCAGTCCGATGCCGGTACCTTGTATTTTCAAATTGGCTTTGTTCATCCCTTGGTTGAAACGATCAAAGAGATGCTTGGTCGTCTCCTCATCGCCCACGCCTACACCATTGTCCATCACCCGGATGACTGCCTTGGAATCTGTTGACGACAGCGCGATCTTGATTTCGCCACCATCTTCAGTATATTTAAAAGCGTTGCTCAACAGATTACCAATCACCTTATCGATGTTCATCCGATCGACCCAAGCCACCACATCATAGTCATGCTCAAAGGCAAAGTGGATGCCACGTTGCTGCGCCTCATAATCATAGAGCTTGCAGGTGCCGGTGATCAACTTGATGAGACTCGTCCGCTGACAATGAATCTGCAAAGCGTGCATGTCGAGTTTGCGTTTGTCGAGGATCTGATTCACGAGTTGGCAGATACGTTTCGTGTTGCGGTCGATGACTTGTAGCAAACTGAGTTTTGAGGGATCTGTCTCTGATGACAACAGGTCATGCAGCGGATTGACAATCAGAGTCAGCGGTGAGCGCACGTCGTGCATGGCGTTGATGAGGAACCGCATCTTGGCCTCATCGAACTGGTGCTGCTTGCGGTGCCAATAGAGATGCCAGAGATAATAACCCAGTAAGCAGAGCAACAACAGATAAACCAAGAAAGCCCACGTACTGGCATACCAAGGCGCATGCACCACCACCTTAATTTTGCAAACACCGGTGATGGAGCGTCCGCCATAGACAGCTCGCACCTCGATGGGATAGGTACCTGTACCGAGGCTGTTAAACCGAAGGGTGTTGTCGCCCGTCGCGTTGGAATGCCATGCGCCGCCCTTGATACGATATTCATAGATCACACCTGTCGCATCGCGATAGTCGAGAAGCGAAAACGTCAGCGTCAGCGTGTGGTTGCGGGGATACATATCTATCTGTCCGCCTTGCGGCAATTGCCAAAGGTCGTCGATCACGGCTCCCGTCAGCCACACACGACCCTGCCGGTTCTGTATCTTCTTCACTGACTGAGGATAGAACACGGTCACGCCACCGTCAAAACCAAAACCGATCATGCCGTCAGCAGAGCGGAACGACACATTACCGAGATATTCGCCCGTGATCTGGCCATAGCCGGTGCCGTAGGAGATGAAGCGGCGGGTATGGTGATCGTATTGCCACAGTCCCGCCGGGGTGCTCACCCACAGGTCGCCCCACATGTCGCTCTGCACACTGCAGATCTTTTGATCCGCCAACATCTCACTACCGGGGAAGAGCTTCACACGGCGGGAGCGACGGTCGTAGAGATAGAGTCCCGACTCAGTGCCAATTACGATGTCGTCATCGGGCGTCACACACAAGCACTCCGTGACTTGCCCCGACAACAGCGCGTCCCAGCCAAAGGGATGGAAACTGCCTGTTCGCAAGTCAAGACAACTCACTCCGCTCGTTGTCGCTATCCACAGGCACTGATTACGATCCACAACCATGGCAATAACCCAGTCATTGCAAAGATGGCCCAAAGGACTCTTGTCGGTGGAACGATATAGGCGTGACATCTTGGTGCGGGTGTCGTAACTCATCACACCCTTCCCCATCACTGAGAAGAAGAGGGTACCCAAGCCGTCATCACACATCACTCCTTTATTTTCATCGCACGCCAAGACCAAAGACAGGCTACCCGTCAAGGCATTCAACTCATAAAGGCCATTGGAGCGGGCCACCCAGTAGTGACCGTCGCGGGCATGATAGACCACATTCGCGTCGGGAACATCGCCAATGTGCTGCGTAACAATACCATAACGATTGAAATGAAACAGTCCATTGCCCCATGCCGTGCACCACATGCCTCCGTCATCGGCAGATGTCACAGAAGAAAGGGCAACATCATAGGCAGGATGCTGACCGAGAAAGGTCCAGGTATGGAAAGGCAGGGGGCGATCATTGAGCAGAAGCATGCCAATGCGGAAACAGCGTACCCAGAGATTGCCATTCCTATCAAAGTTCAATGCATGAACAGGAGCATTGCTCAGATCGAAACGATCACTGTCAAAGTTCACCTGCTCTGGAGGCGCATCACGACGCACACGATACAAGCCACGCTCTGTACCTACATAAAGAAAACCCGAAGGTGACTCACGGGCACAAGACAATCCGGCTGACAGCATCTGTTGAGTAATGCGGTAACCAGCATCTACAAACCGGCCACGATGTGAATCATAAGTCAATAGTGCATTCTTCATCACTAACAAGACACGCCCTTGCCGATCTATAAGGAACTGAAGAACATCGCCTTGCGAAAGAATCCAGCGATTCACGCCGACCGCACGGCCCTTTCGCATCATAATTCGATAGAACGCATTGTCACGTCCCGTCAGCCACAGGTTGCCTTGACGGTCGACACAGAGCCGACCCGTGATATGATCACGAAGCAATCGGTTGATCGTTGTTGCCTCAACGATCCGATCGCTGCCCTTGGGGATCATAAACAGCCCATAGCCCGAGGTGGTGATGTAGATATCGCCATTCTTTGCTTCCACCAAATCAGAGACTCTCGGTTGGATATTCTTTGGAAAGGGAACATTGTCGAAGCGGTTGGTCGTGATGTCATAGCGCGACAGATTTTTGTTGGTGCCCACCCACAGTCTGCCTTTGCTGTCACTCAGCATATCACAGATCTCGTTACTGCCAATGCTGTGGCTGTCGTTGCAATGATGCTGATAGAGTGAGAAGCTATATCCGTCGAAGCGGTTGAGTCCATAGTCGGTACCTATCCACACAAACCCATAACGGTCCTGGCACACTGCCTTGACGGCACTGCTGGAGAGTTGCTTGCCGGTATATAGTACTCCGCCTAACTTCAAATCGAGTTTTGCCGTCTGCTCCGGATTGCCGTAAGCACATAAAGACGTACGCTTCGGCAGACATCCTGCGAAGAACAGCAATAAACATATCAGTACAAAACGTCTCATCTTCGATTGGGCTTTAGTCTTGTAAGAGGTTAATAACGCTTGCAAAGATACAAAAAACCTTGGAATGATGTCTCATTAAGTGCCTATAAGTCCACTATGTGCAACATTTAACATGTCATCATGCAACGTTTGGGCTACTGTGCTCGGCTCAGTGCTTGCCTCGCTGAGCATCATGTGGCCGTCGTTTATCCTGATGATCAGCATCAGCCATTATCTGCTCACCCATAAAGACGCGCCTTGGGTGAAGAATGTCTTTGCCGCACTGCGTCCGGCTATCATCGGACTCATCGCTGCCGCTGCCCTGCTGCTGATGAACAAGGAGAACTTCGGCACACCGGCACAAAGCATACCTTATTTCATTATGAGCATCGCCCTGTGCATGACCGTCTTCTTCGCTACACTGCGCTACAAAGACCACCCCATCTTGGCCATGCTTGCGGGGTCGTGGGATTAGTCGTGTATTAGACCATCATTCATGAACATTCATACGAAAGATAAAATCCATGAAGTCTCTCTACTTTCCCTTATTGATGATATAGATTCCGGCTGTCGCCAAAGCTCCGGCCAGCACATATTTCCAATAAAACGTCTCATGCAGGCAGAGACATGAGCTGACAGCACCGACTACGGGGATCAGTGAATTGTAGATAGCTATCTTGCCGACGGGATTGCACGTGAGCAACTTGTTATAGAGCGAGAAGCCTACGGTGCTGATACCGATGAGCAGCAACAACCAAAGGCTTCCCAATGCTGTGATGCGGGGCAACGTACCGCCGAAGAGCAGGCCGAAGCCTACGAGGATCACGCCACCGATAGCCAGACTGTAGCCCGTCCCGACAAACACGTTGACGCGCTTGCCGAGCCCACGGGTGAGCAGCGAGGCGGTGGCACCGCAGAGGGCATTGAGGATGATCATTCCGTCACCCAGCCACGTGAAGCGCCCACTATCCGCGCCTCCTAAGTTCAGCGAGAGGATGCCGGCAAAGCCCATCACGCAACCGACAATCTTGTTGGGTGTCATACGGTCGCTCTTGAAAAACATACAAGCCATGATCACCACGGAGAACACACTGAGCGAATTGAGAATAGCGGCGCGCGAACCTTCACTATGCGAGAGGCCTATATAGAAGAAGGCATAATGAAGGGTGGTGTTGACAAGGCAAAAGAGCAGAAGATACCACCAGTCGATGCCGCTTCTGACATGGAAGTCCTTATGTCCGAGTTTCGCCATAGCCAGAATGATCAGTCCCGCTATGCAGAATCTCACACCGGCAAAGAGCATCTTGCTGCCCGTCATCGCCGGCGTAATCTGAAATTCGGCATAGCCTAACTTGATGAGCGGATAGGCAAAGCCCCACGCGATGGCTGCTGTCAGAGCAAAGACGGCTACCCACAGCGGACGCTGGAAAATAGATATCGATTGCGTCTTCTTCATCGTTTCTTATGTCATTATCATCATGTCGACACGTGTGTGCTTTCGCCCTGCCGCTCATGGAATTTATGCAAAGGCAAGACTTTTTTCCATATTTCCTCCTTGATAACAGTGATCTTACCTACTTTGTCGACTGTGGTATAGACACCGGCTACGACGCCTACAAGGCAATGGCACTCGGTGCCAACGCTGTGGCAGTGGGGCGTGGCATCCTCGCCCCGTTGCTGAAAGAAGGCAAGGACGGCGTGGTGAAGAAAGTGCGCAAGATGAATGAGCAGCTCAGCGAGATGATGATGTATACCGGTATCGCTGACACCCTGTCGTTCGATGCCAGCGTCATCCACTTTCTATAAGATTGCGGTTTACCCGGCTTTGATGTAGAGGCGTTTTTTATACCTCTACATCATCCTCTGATGAAATAAATAGATTTCGAGATCGACGCAATAATGTTGCTTAGCTAACTCTCAGTGCTTGGCCTCTGTCCATTCCAGCCATCCACCTCGCAGATTGATAACATGATAACCGGCCTTTGCAAGAATGCCCGCTGCCTTTAGGCTTCGCTTTCCCGAGCGACAATACACGGCTACTGTCTTGTCCTTAGGGAGAGCGGCTACCGCCTCAGCCTGAAAGCTGTCCTCCAGTACATCAATGTTTCTCGCACCTTCGATGTGACCGGCATTGTATTCTTCTGTTGTTCTGACATCAACCACGACGACAGTATCAGCTTGGATGATTTGAGCAAACTTCGTAGCTGACACCGTTTTTATCGAATCCTGTTGGGCATTGCAACAGGATGCAAAGCCCAAAACTCCGAGCAATAGAGATAATAACTTCTTCATGTTGAATATGGTATTTCTGGTACAAACTTACGAAGAAAATTCCAATTAATTGCTTATAGGATGATTTTTTCCAAAATACACAAAATTACAGTCTTCTGATTCCATGATATTGGTTAGAAAAGCCGCAATCGGGATATACGACGGATGAGGGGAATGTTGTAACTTTGCAACCGGTAAAAAGAAATGTATATAGAGAAAATCAACAGTCCCAAGGACTTAAAATCGCTTTCCGTGGAACAGCTCGGTGTGGTGGTCGAAGAGGTACGACAGAGATCTGCCATCCATCTTGTATTAAGTTTTTTGTCGAGGCAATAGAAATGCTCAGCGTCAGCCACAAACAAGCTATCACCCGAGAAGATGATGTTGCTATGCGTACCGGTGAGCACTGCGCCTATGCCCGTAGAGAATATCGCCTCTCTTGTGAAATCACTACTTGGCAGGGTCCTCCTCTCTTTGGCAAAACTGAACCGAGACTTTAGCGGTTCCTTAACTCCAGCCGTAAATGCATGACGAAGTGTATCGCCGGTGACAACATTCAAGCGGATCAGGCTGTCGCCCATCAGATAATAGAATTGCTTGTTGGACTTGTCAATGTAAGTGTGGGTCCAAAGATAGTGTTAAAATGGCAAAGGACTGGTTTCCCGTCTGCGTATGCGCCCAAGCCGATTTCTTGATAATCCAACAGAGATTTCTTTGGGGTATGCATCGAAATAACCGATAAAACGGCCACCATAAGGATGAGGATCTTTTTCATGATTGCTATTTGTCTGATTTCTTAGGCAAAGATACATCTTTTTTGTCTTTGTGCTTTTTTTCCTGTTACAATTTTGATTCCATGTTGGTAGTGCCAATGTCTGCTGTGTTCATTTCTCAAGACCATATTTGTCTCTTAACCGCTTGGGCAGCTTACTGAGCACAAGCTGATAAGACTGGGTGATAAGGCTTTTCACCATATCACCGTCAATTTCATCAAGAAAGACATCGTTCCAATGCACCTTGTTCAGATGGTAAGCCGGTCGGATGCCGTCATAATAGTCACGCAATGTCTGCCCTTGCTCAGGTGGGAGCTTCAGCGCACAGGAAGGTTCCGGAGCACCCAACCGCAAGTGAAGGTATATCTTACCCTCAATGCGGAAGAGCACACAGCCTTCGCCATAAGCCTGGTCCTCGGTAGTCCCCGGCAAGGACAGCGCATATTCACGTACTTCTTCGATATTCATCAGCATTTATGTTTAAAGTTATTCACCTTGTTCTTTACTTAGATTATCTCCGCCACAGTCCATCGGCGTATTTCTTCGCTTCACTTCCTCCTCTTGCTTCTTCCTCGCTTCCTCAATGGCTTTCTCATAGCCGGTAAGGGCAGCGAAGGGCGAGAATTGGGCAGCACGGTTATACATGCTCATCCTTGGATGCTTCGAAGAGACATGGTGCGAGAGGTTGATGATGTCGTCGTAATTGTCCATTTGCTTTTACCTTTTTACTTCTTTACCTCTTTACTTTTCCCTACGCTTTGTGTCCTCCTATCTGATTGTTCCTTTCTTTCTGCGTCGCACCCTCAGCGTAGTTCAGTCCACGGAGGAGGGCGTTCTTGCCAAATTCCTTCTTGATTTTCAGCGCAGCCTCCTGTAGGCGGCGCTCCTTGGCAGCAGCATTTTCCTCCTGCTTCTGCCTTTCAGCTTCCGCCTGATAGTCGGTGAAGAGGTCGAGCTGTACGGGCGTATTCTGCCGTTGTCGCTTGGCCTCGTCCTCGCTGATGACGTGGTTGACGGTGATGTTGAGCCGCCGGACTAACAGGATGGAATTAACGATACGGTCATAGAGTTGTGTGACAGCATCGATAAGTTGACTCGATGATGATGTAGGGCGGTCAAGGCTGATGGAGCCATGTGCGTGTTTCGGTACGCTGCGGCCATACCAGTCGGTACTGACCTCACCATGGTACTGCGCACGGATAGCGGGATTGGCGAGGCTCTCGCGGTCGTAGCCCACCGTGAGGACTATCTGATCGCCCACGAGATGCTTGTCAACCAAGTCGAGCGACAACGCATCGGCCATCTCACGGGCGACTACCCTGCCTTTCTCTGCCGTATAGGGACTTTGCAGCACCTGCCCGCTGCCCAAGGAGTTCGTTTCGGGCTTGTAGGCTTTGATATAGTCCATTGTCACCGGCTCCCATCCCCATGCGTGGTCGATGATGAGCTCAGCGTTGACACCAAACATTCTGTAGAGCAGTTCCTCATTATCTATTGATATTCTTGCAAGCTGCCCCATCGTTTCAACCCCGATGGTGCTGAGCCTTGCCACGATGCCACGGCCGAAGCGCCAGAAGTCGGTCAAAGGCTGATGGTTCCACAGCTTCTGTCGGTAGCTCATCTCATCGAGTTCGGCTATGCGCACGCCGTCCTTGTCAGCCGGAATGTGCTTGGCCACAATGTCCATCGCCACCTTGCAGAGGTAGAGATTGGTACCGATGCCCGCCGTGGCCGTGATGCCCGTCGTGCTCAGCACATCGCGGATCATCGCCATCGCCAGCTCGTGCGCCGTCATCTTGTAGGATTGCAGATAGTCAGTGACGTCGGCAAAGATCTCGTCGATGGAATAGACGTGGATGTCCTCCGGCGCGATGTACTTGAGGTAGATGCCGTAGATTTGGCTGCTCACCCTGATGTACTCCGCCATCCGTGGTGTGGCGGCGATATAGTCTGCCTCCCTGTCGGGATGCTCCGCCAATTCCTTTGCAAGATACGACTTTCCCGTGAACGGTCTGAAACCGATAGCCTTATGCCGCTCGTAGTTCACCTCCCGCATCTTCTCCACCACTTCGAAGAGCCGGGCACGGCCTCCCAGTCCGTAAGCCTTCATCGAGGCCGACACGGCCAGGCAGATCGTCTTCTCCGTGCGGCTCACGTCGGCCACGACAAGGTTGGTCGTCAGCGGGTCAAGTCCCCTGGCGACACACTCCACTGAACTGTAGAAACTCTTCAGATCGATGGCAACGTATGTTCTGCTCTTGTTGGTCAATGATGGATGAGAATTATTATATGACTGCTACAAAATTAATAAAAATAATGTAATTAGCCATAGCAATATAGGAATAGTATTCATTTTGAAACACCGAAAGATAATACCCAAAGTTAAATGAGGTTATCCTCCTATGAATAAAAACGTCTAATAGGTAAGAAATGATGGAAGGAGAGTCACCTTTAGAAAGCCGAAAATCACTTACAAAAACATATCCGCGAAAAGTTTCAATCTAGAGAGCACGGCAAAGGCTTTTTGAGAAAGAAGTCTGATGAAAACAAGAAAACAGCGGTATGAAATCATCAAAAAGGTGAGATGATGAGGTCAAAAAGCCTTTTTGAGTGGGTCAAAAATGTACTTTGATGTGATGAAACTACCGAGATGACCAAAAATTTTCTAGAGAATTTTTCATCAAAAAGGTACTTTGACAAGAGCCCCGAAATGATCCAAAACTTATCTCGTTGTTAATCAGCAACTTAAGAAAACACGCAAAAATCGCAAAAAATCGGGCGAGAGACCTTTTGCTTGCAAAGAACGGCAGGAAAAGGCCTCTAAAATGTCAGTTTATCTAACATTTGCTGCAACATTCAAGAATCGTAACTGTTCATATGAGAATAGAGATTATCTACATTTGCGTGACTGTCGGAGGTATACTCATCAACAGTATGGAACTCAAATCTGGCCAGGTGAATTTACTTCAAACTTAACCAAAATCGTCCGATATTCGTTCGCACAAAACAAATAAAACGCCCGAAGTGTTGATTTTCAACGACTTCGGACGTTATAGTTGCGGAGGCAGGACTCGAACGTGCGACCTCCAGGTTATGAGCCTGGCGAGCTACCAACTGCTCCACTCCGCGATGTAAGCTAACTGAGAAAATGTTTATTTCTCAATTGCAACTGCAAAGGTACGAGGATTATCCGAAACTACCAAATGTTTCCGAGAGAAACTACTGATAATTATTACTTATTAACAAATACGGATATAATAGAGTAATTAAAGAGATGCACATGATTATTAAAGAGTGATACACATCATTATAAAGGATAGAACAGCCTTAATATAGGTATTGCGGAATATTGCCGCAAACTCTGCCGGAAGAAGGACTGTGAAAAAACAAAATGATAAGAAAATGAGGCAAAGAATAATAAATCGCTCTTATGATTTTGCCATCTCAGAAAAATCAGTTATTTTTGCACACAGATTACGAATGTGCAACATAGTGTGCACTAAATAGCAGAAACAACATGTCAATCTCAAAGACAAGGCAGAAATTAGTGGATGTGGCGAGACAACTCTTCGCCAAGAATGGACTTGCCGGCACGACGATGAATGACATTGCCGTAGCTTCAGGCAAAGGCCGCCGCACGCTTTATACTTACTTCAACCGCAAGGAGGATGTCTACTACGCCGTCATCGAGTCTGAACTCGAACGGCTGAGTGACAAGCTCGACGAAGTGGCCGCGAAAAAGATTCGTCCACAAGATAAGATCGTAGAGCTCATCTACACCCATCTGAGCATGATCAAGGAAACAGTGGTGCGCAACGGTAACCTGCGCGCTGAGTTCTTCCGCAACATCTGGACGGTGGAGAAGGTGCGCAAGAATTTCGACGAGGACGAGATTGAACTTTTCCGAAAAGTATATGCTGACGGAAAGGCCGACGGAGAGTTCGACATTGACAATGTGGATCTTGTTGCCGATATCACTCATTATTGTATTAAGGGATTGGAAGTGCCTTTTATCTACGGACGGCTCGGCCATGGGCTCACCGAGGAGACAAGCAAGCCGCTCGTAGAGAAAGTCGTCTACGGAGCGCTGGGCAACAAGCATAACAGTTTGATGAAATAGAGCATGGACAATACAGAGAACGACATTCGCAACAATGAACATAATTCCAACAACAAGGAGGAACAAATACTCATCAGTGTCACTGGGCAGGACCGCCCCGGACTGACGGCTCAGATCACAAACATCCTTGCCAACTACGACGCTACGGTGCTCGACATTGGCCAGGCTGACATCCACGCCACGCTCTCCTTGGGCATCCTCATCCGCATCGACGACCGCTCGTCGGGTCAGGTGATGAAAGAACTGCTCTTCAAGGCCAACGAGCTCGGTGTGAACATTGGCTTTTCGCCTGTCACCGATGAAGAGTATGAGGATTGGGTCAACCGACAGGGTAAGAACCGCTATATCCTCACCGTCATCGGCCGTTCACTCTCAGCATGCGACATCGCCGGAGCCGCAAAGATCGTAGCAGCGCAAGGACTGAACATCGACTCTATCATCCGTCTCACGGGTCGTCCGAGCATCATGCACCCCGAGCGCAACGTGCGGGCTTGTATCGAGTTCTCGCTCCGTGGTACTCCCGAAGACCGGCAACGCATGCAAGCTGAACTGATGCAGCTTTCGCAGGGCATGGGCATCGACTTCTCGTTTCAGCGCGACGACATGTACCGCCGCATGCGCCGTCTCATCTGTTTTGATATGGACTCCACGCTCATCCAAACCGAATGTATCGACGAACTGGCCGAGTGCGCTGGCGTCGGTGACAAGGTCAGAGCGATTACCGAACGGGCCATGCGCGGCGAAATCGACTTCAAGGAGAGTTTCACCGAACGGGTGGCACTGCTCAAGGGCCTCGACGTGAGCGTGATGCAGGACATTGCCGAGCATCTGCCGATTACCGAAGGCGTGCCCCGACTGATGACGGTGCTCAAGCGTTGTGGCTACAAGATCGCGATACTCAGCGGTGGTTTCACCTATTTCGGTGAATATCTCCAGCGCAAATTCGGTATTGACTATGTCTATGCCAACGAGTTGGAGATAGGCGAAGACGGCAAACTCACGGGTCACTATGTCGGTGATATTGTCGACGGCAAGCGCAAAGCCGAACTGCTGAAGCTCATCGCGCAGGTGGAGAAGGTCAACCTCGCGCAGACGATCGCTGTGGGCGACGGTGCCAACGACCTGCCGATGATCACCGAAGCCGGACTGGGCATCGCCTTCCACGCCAAGCCGCGTGTGCAGGCTGGTGCCCGGCAGAGTATCAACAGTCTGGGTCTCGATGGTGTGCTCTACTTCCTCGGCTTCAAAGACAGCTATATCGAAGAGCCAAAGACCATGGAGGCAAAGGGGTAATACGATATAACAATCACAAAACGAGAAATGTAATCTATAAAATATTGTAAGACATGACAAAAGCTATTATCACGGTAGTGGGCAAGGATGCTGTCGGCATCATAGCCAAAGTGTGCACCTATCTCGCCGACAACCAGGTGAACATCTTGGATATCACGCAGACCATCGTAGACGGATTCTTCAACATGATGATGATCGTCGACGTGACAGACACGCAGAAGACCTTCGAGCAGGTGAGCAACGAGCTTACCGAGATCGGCAAGAGCATCGGCGTGCAGACAAAAATACAATTGGAAGAAATCTTCAACCAGATGCACCGCATCTAATCATGGAGGAATAAGACGATGATAGACCTATCAGAAGTCCTCGAGACCAACAAAATGGTCGAAGAGGAAAATCTCGACGTGCGCACCATCACCCTGGGCATCAGCCTGCTGGACTGTGCTGATGACAGCGTAGACGCATGCTGCGAGAAGATATACAACAAGATTACTACATTGGCTCACGATCTTGTGCGTACGGGTGAAGAAATCTCGCGCGAGATCGGCATCCCCATTGTGCATAAGCGTATCAGCGTGACGCCCATCTCTCTCATCGGTGCTTCTTGCTCCCACACCACAGGCGACTTCGTGAAGATCGCCCAGACCTTGGACCGTGCTGCAGCTGCTGTGGGCGTCAACTTCCTCGGTGGTTTCTCAGCGCTTGTCAGCAAGGGCATGACACCCGCCGACGAGTTGCTCATCCGCTCCATCCCCCAGGCTCTGGCCACGACCGACCTTGTCTGTTCAAGCGTCAACGTGGGCAGCACCAAGAACGGACTGAACATGGATGCCGTGAAACTCATGGGCGAAATCGTCCGCCAAGCTGCCGAAGCCAGCGCTGACCGCCAGTGCATCGGACCTGCCAAACTCGTGGTCTTCTGCAATGCTCCTGACGACAACCCGTTCATGGCCGGTGCTTTCCATGGAGTGAGCGAGGGCAACGCCGTTGTCAATGTCGGCGTGTCCGGTCCCGGCGTAGTGAAATATGCATTGGAACAGATGGACCGCCGTGCCCGTGAGAATGGCGGACTGGAGGCAAACTTCGAGATGCTCTGTCAAACCATCAAGAAGACAGCATTCAAGATCACTCGTGTAGGACAATATGTAGCGCAGGAAGCCAGCCGCCGCTTAAGTGCTGAGTTTGGCATCATCGATCTCAGTCTGGCACCGACACCAGCAGTCGGAGACTCTGTAGCCGACATCTTGAAATGCATCGGCGTGGAGCAACCGGGTGCACCAGGTACCACCGCTGCCTTGGCCTTGCTCAACGACCAGGTGAAGAAGGGCGGCATCATGGCCAGCTCTTATGTCGGCGGGCTTTCCGGTGCTTTCATCCCTGTCAGTGAGGACCAGGGAATGATCGACGCTGTCAATGCCGGAGCACTGAACATCGAGAAACTCGAGGCGATGACCTGTGTCTGCTCGGTAGGTCTCGACATGATCGCCATCCCCGGTGACACTCCTGCCACGACGATTTCCGGTATCATTGCCGACGAAGCTGCTATCGGTATGGTGAATCAAAAGACCACAGCCGTACGCGTCATTCCGGTCATTGGCAAGCGTGTCGGCGACAGCATCTCATGGGGCGGTCTGCTTGGTCATGCTCCTATCATGCCGGTCAACACATTCTCTTCCGAGCGTCTTGTCAACCGTGGTGGCCGCATTCCCGCCCCCGTCCACTCGTTCAAGAACTAAAAAGACCCCTACCCTATTCCACTATACAGAAATCCCGGGCAACGACATTGTTGTCCGGGATTTATTTCATCCAAAAAGTCATCTTGTCTCAAACACCATACTTACTTGTAACAATACTCAAAACCACCGCTTTATCCTTTGAATATTTTTCTATAAATATATACAGTTTTGCTGATTGCACGGTAAATTATTCCAAATTTATTGCAGAAAATAAAATATATTTGTAACCTTGCAACACATTTTAGAGAGAATATTTAATTAAATACATCGTTTTATTTTAAAACTATTACGCTTATGAAGAAATCATTACTCTTATTGTCTGTTATGGCAGCATTCAGCCTTGGTGTCTCCGCAGAGAATATTGGTAACACTATTTTGATAACAGATTTGAAATATCGTGTTACCAGTTCAAATACCGTTGAGGTGTTAGGTGAAGTCAATAGCAAGACGACCTCTTACACCATACCTTCTACGCTTACAAAAATCTCACACACCGGTACCCTTTACGATGCCAGTGTGTGAGTGTGAGTATGATCGATCATGGATCAGGACTATCAGCACACCTTCTCCAGTTTCTTCATCACAGAGAAGATGAAGATGAAGCTGGCAAGACAGAGGGCGACAAGCACGCCCCAAACCATTGTCAAAGGTACAGCTTTCCACAGATAAGCGGGGATCTGTACGAGGAAATTGCCGATAGCCGTGGCACCAAACCAGCAGCCCATCATCACACCCTGATATTTCTTCGGAGCCACCTTGCTGACAAATGAGATGCCCATCGGTGAGAGCAACAGCTCGGCAAAGGTCAGCACGAGATAGGTAGAGACAAGCCACAACGGTGACACACGCTGCGCGTCATTGAGGTTGTAGCTCAGTCCTACAGACGCACAGATCATGATCATATAAGCGAAACCGGCGACAAGCATACCAAAGCCAATCTTGCGGGGTGCAGAAGGTTCCTTATGCCTGGAAGCGAGCCAACCGAAAAGGCCCATGCTCACCGGTGTCAGCATCACGACGAAGCTGGGGTTGAATTGCTGGAAGATAGGAGCCTCAATGCTCACGGCGCCTGCCTCATGAGTATAGCGAACAACGAGATAAGCCACAGCAGCCAGGATGATGACCAAGGAAATAATCTTACCGCGTCCGGTCTTGCTTTGGAACAAACCAAAAAGTGCATAGACGATGAAGATGACAGCCACTAAGTTGGTCACGTCGAAGAGCAATCCTACCCAACCCGTTGCCGATGTCTGCGTGAAGTCACGCGCGAAATAGGTCAGCGTCAAACCATTCTGATGGAAAGCCATCCAGAAAAAGATGACCACTGCGAAGACGAGGAAGAGAGCAACGAGACGGCTGTGAGTATCAGCTTTCTCCTCAGGAGTTTCCTCATGAGCCACAGCCTTCTCAGCCACATCTTCCTTGTCCTCAGCTTTCTTAGCTGTGTTGTCTACGGAAGCGAAAGTCCAACGGAATCCGTAGTAGATGAGGATGGAGACGAGCAGCGACACACAAGCCACACCGAAGGCATAGTGATAAGCAGAAGCCTCAGAAGCGTGGAGCGAGTCCATGGCCCACTGATGGAGCTTCACGGCCGCCGTCGGGGCAAAGAGCGCACCAATATTGATGGCCATATAGAAAATAGAGAATCCGCTGTCGCGCTGGGAGGAATATGCAGGATCGTCGTAGAGTTTACCGACCATCACCTGCAAATTACCCTTGAAGAGCGACGTACCAACAGAGATGAGCAGCAAAGCCACTGCCATCATCGCGATAGCAGCAGCTCCACTGCCAGCAGGCACAGCTAACAGCAGATATCCAATAAACATCACAAGAATGCCGAGCGTAACGCAACGTCCAAAACCGATCTTGTCTGCCACGGCACCACCGACGATTGGCAGAAAATAGATCAGCATGAGGAATGTAGAGTAGACCGTACCGGCCAGACCCTCGCCCCATCCGAAGTTTGCCTGCAGGAAGAGCACGAAGATGGCCAGCATCGTGTAGTAGCCAAAACGCTCTCCCGTATTGGCCAAAGCTAAGGCATAAAGCCCTTTTGGTTGATTTTCAAACATAGCATTAAATTTATAGAGTTAATAATTCACGAGATCCAGATTTGCTTTAGTGCTTCAGATCAAAGAGATAGCTCAATTTGATGCTGATGGTCTGATAGTTGCTCGACGCGAAATAGTCACGTTTTGAGTCGCCGTAGATATTGCCGAGACCATAGTAGTAGCGACCCTCAAGCAAGAAGTGTCCCACCTTGGGGATCATATATTCCACGCCGAGACCGGCTGCAATGCCATAATCAAACTTGTGTTCCACCTTCATCGTATCCTGTGCCACGACGCCGCTCACGCGGTCAGCGGTGTTGCGTTTGTCGAAATCAAAGTTACTCTTCGTCGACTCGCTGAGGTAGACACCCATCTGCGGCCCGGCATTGACGAAGAAGTTCAGTCCTTTCTTCTCCTTACCCCAAGCCAGATGCGCCAGAAAGGGCACCTGGATGTAATTGACCGTGCGGCTGTAGTTCTCGGCCACGCCCGTTGTAGCGTTGATGACGGGATTGTTATTGATGTCTTTGATATCCTCTTTCCAACCCAACTGCGCGTAGTTCATCTCCAACTGTACGGAGCAGATGGTGGAGAAATACTTCTCGACAGTATACCTCAGCGCCACGCCGCCAGAGAATCCGCCGAAGCCTTTCTGTTCAACTTTCGGCGTGAACTTGATGCTAGTGATATTCCATCCGGCCGTCGGTCCCACCGACAAGATGTTGCGATGCTCACCGATCTGCGCGAAGAGCGACCATGGCAGAGCTAAAAAGAATAATAGGGTAAGCAGATGCTTCATGGGTAATGATTTCGAATGTTAGTAAGTGAGTGACTCGATGCGTCCGCCGGTCGTGAAATGGATCAGCTGAAAGTTATCGTTCTGCATACCTTTGTCCCCCACCTCCTTAAAGACGAGCGGAGTCTGGAAAGGCCGGTAAGTGCTCTGTCCGGCAGTACCCTTGAAAGCCTTGCCGTACTTGGCCAGTCCACGCAGGAAGAACTGTGCTTGGTCATAACCCGTGAGGAAGAAACGGGGATAAGCATACATTGGCTGCACGTGGAACCAGTTCTGATATTCCGTCTCCAAGCGTTTAGTGCGCGGGTCTACATTATTGTAATAATAATAGGAGGGCACACAGGTATCGAACGAGCAGAATGTGTCGACATTGCCGGGAGCATACATCAGCCATTCATTATAGCCGAAGAGCGTCACTCTCAGCCCGTGCTGCTGGGCACGCAGCGCCCGCAGCTTAGCAATAGCCTGATTGAGTTCGGGTGAGCGTCCGGTGTTGAGCACCACCACGTTGAGACGGTTTTGGTCAAAGGCTTTTCCAAACATCTCCAGACTACTGTTGAGGTTCGTCACACGATATTCCTGTCCGCGCGCGGAGAGCCGATTGCGAAGTCCAAAGGTGAAGTTGCCCTTCTTCGAAGTCTTGTCGTTGCAGTCAATGAGCACCACACGCGCATCCTTATATCGTTTGAGGAAAGTCTCAATGGCATTGTTGTTGAGCTTGTCGTCGCTCTGCCAAATCTGGTAGATCTGGGCATAGCTGGTCACATCGTCACCAGATATTGAGAACGGGATGACCAGCTTGATGTCGCGTGCCTTGCAGTATTCAGCGAGCGCATGCACCTGGGTGGAATAGAGCGGACCGAAGATGATGTTGCACTGGGCGGCAGCGGGATCATGGGTCAAGATCGTAGGATCAGCCGTAGCATCGAGATTCCAAGAGTGGATGTCAATGGAATAGCCCGCACGCTTCAGACTGTCGCAGGCCAGGAGTATGCCACGGTAGTATTCGACCATACGCTTGCCGTCGCCGTCGACATTGTGGAGGGGCAATGCCACGCCCACGCGCAATACCTTTCCTTGTTTGGCTGTAGCACTCTTAGCCACGGGCGTCGAAGCGTCGCTATTCATTGCGGCAGCGCTTCGGGGAGTGGGGATATAGATGTGATCACCCTTGTGAAGCTGATAACCCGGCAACTTCATCTCGGGATTGGCATTGATCAGCTGGTCAACGGTGATGCCGTGATAGTGGGCGATGCCATAGAGCGTGTCGCTCTTCTTCACCTTATATATACGGTTGGTCGTGTCTTGTGCACAAGCAGGGACAGCCACAACAAAAAACAGACACAGCAGAAGCAGCCACCAACGCGACGCTCTGCATGAAAAACGCTGAATCATTTCTATCTTTTCTTTTTTATAATCGTATGAATGAATACTTCTTAGAATAATCACTTGCAAAAATACAAAAAATATCCGTATCTACACTTCATTTCCTATAAAAATCACTAACTTTGCATCAACCCATTATCGTAATGAACATCACTCGCATCATCATCCCCGCACTCTTGCTGGCCTGCCCGCTGCTTGGTATGGCACAGTCAACACCAGCCATCGCTCCATCGTTTACCTACACCGACAGCGAAGGCAACGAGCAAACTGTGACCTCTGCCGACGATCAGGCTCCCTTAGCAGCCACCTTCCACGCCAATGCCACCGACGCCGAAGGGTGGACGGCCCACTATGAGTGGCATTTCTATCTCGAAGGGCAGCGCTCCAATCCCTATCTCGTCAGATACGAGACCGACACGCAATACACGTTCACCAAGGCCGGCACGCATCTCGTGGAGCTCTGGGCTACCTTTGTGCAGGGCAACGACACCATCGCCTATACCGACGCTTACTGGCAGAACGAAGGCACGCCGCTCTCTATCGCCATTGCGGAGAGCAAACTGGAAATGCCCAACGCCTTCTCGCCCAACGGCGACGGCATTAACGACGTCTACAAGGCCAAAAGCGGATACAAGAGCATCGTGGAGTTCCATGCCACCATCTTCAACCGCTGGGGACAGAAACTATACTCCTGGGATGACCCCGCAGGAGGATGGGACGGAAAATTCCACGGCAAGGACGTGGCGCAGGGTGTCTATTACGTACTCGTCAAGGCCAAAGGTACCGACGGGCGGAACTATCAGATCAAGCGTGACGTGAACCTGTTACGCGGATACACAGAAACGACAAGCAACAGCAATGAATAAGAAAGACAGAAGTCTCTACCCTCAGTTTCAGAACGGATGGATCGACGTCTATGGCGCCCGCGTCCACAATCTGAAAAACATCGACGTGAAGATACCGCGTGGCTCACTGACGGTGATCACCGGACTCTCGGGTTCGGGTAAGTCGTCATTGGCCTTTGACACCATCTACGCCGAGGGCCAGCGCCGCTACATAGAGACGTTCTCGGCCTACGCCCGCAACTTCCTGGGCAACATGCAGCGGCCCGATGTCGACAAGATCACGGGACTGAGCCCCGTCATCAGCATCGAGCAGAAGACAACGAACAAGAATCCACGCTCCACCGTAGGCACCACGACGGAGATCTACGACTATCTGCGTCTGCTTTATGCGCGCGTCGGTACGGCCTACAGCTATCTCAGCGGACAAAAGATGGTGAAATACACCGAGGAGAAAATCGTCGACATGATTCTCCACGAGTATGCCGACAAGGCGGTGTATATCCTCGCACCACTCGTTCGCCAGCGCAAGGGTCACTACCGTGAGCTCTTCGAGAGCCTGCGGCGAAAGGGGTATCTCTATGTCCGCGTCGACGGTGAGATCAAGGAGATCGCCCGCGGCATGAAGACCGACCGATACAAGAACCATAACATCGAGGTGGTCATTGACAAGCTGCGCGTCCGCCCCGACGACGGCGAGCGGCTGGCTCAGACCATCGCCACGGCCATGCGCCAGGGCGACGGCGCCATCATGATGCTCGACAAGGAGACGGGCGAGTGCCGCAACTTCTCCAAGCGACTGATGGATCCCGCCACAGGCCTCTCCTACGGCGATCCGGCTCCGAACATCTTCTCGTTCAACTCGCCAGAAGGCGCCTGCCCTCATTGCAAAGGACTCGGCGTGGTCAGCGAGGTGGACATGAAAAAGGTGGTTCCCGACCCTACTCTCTCCATTCACCAAGGAGCCATCGCACCATTGGGAAAATACAAGAACCAGATGATCTTCTGGCAGATAGAGTCGATACTCAGCAAATACGACTGCAACCTCAAGACACCTTTCAAGGACATCCCCGAAGACGCTGTCAACGAACTGATGAACGGCTCGCTCGAAGAGATACGCATTGACAAAGAGAGGGTGCACACCTCCACGGACTACTTCGTGGCCTTTGACGGCATCGTGAAATACCTGCGCACGCTCATCGAGAGCGACGACAGCACAGCCGGACAGAAATGGGCATCGCAGTTTTTGGCCGACAAGGAGTGCCCCGTCTGCCATGGCAAGCGGCTGAAGAAAGAAGCCCTCGCCTATCGCGTCTGGGACAAGGACATCAGTGAGGTCAGCAATCTTGACATCGACTTGCTGCGTGACTGGCTCGAACAGGTCGAGGATCATCTCGAAGAGGACAAGAAGCGCATTGCCCGTGAGATCATCAAGGAGTTGCGATCGCGCGTGTCGTTTCTCCTCGACGTGGGTCTCAACTACCTCTCACTCAACCGTCAGTCGGCAACGCTCTCGGGCGGTGAGAGCCAGCGCATCCGTCTGGCTACGCAGATAGGCTCGCAACTCGTCAACGTGCTCTATATCCTCGACGAGCCCAGCATCGGACTGCATCAGCGCGACAATGAGCGGCTCATCAACTCGCTGAAGGAACTCCGTGACCAGGGCAACACGGTCGTCGTCGTGGAGCACGACGAGGACATGATGCGCGCCGCCGACTGGATTGTGGACATCGGACCAAAGGCAGGACGCAAAGGGGGTGAGGAGGTCTTCGAGGGTACGCCGGAAGAGATGTTCAAGACCGACACGCTCACTGCTCAGTATCTCAATGGCGAGCGGGCCATCGAGATTCCGGCTGAGCGCCGCAAAGGCAATGGTAAGAAGATCACCATCCACGGTGCGTCGGGCAATAACCTGAAACGCATCGACGTCTCTTTCCCTCTCGGTACACTGATCGTGGTCACCGGTGTGTCGGGATCGGGTAAGTCTACGCTCATCAACGAGACCCTACAACCCATCCTCTCGCAGCACTTCTACCGTTCACTGAAGAAGCCGATGCCCTACGACAGTATTGACGGCGTCGACAATATCGACAAGGTGGTCAACGTCGACCAGAGTCCTATCGGCCGTACGCCACGCTCCAACCCAGCCACCTACACGGGTGTGTTCAGCGACATCCGCAATCTGTTTGTGGAACTGCCGGAGGCTAAGATCCGCGGCTACAAACCGGGACGCTTCTCGTTCAATGTCAAGGGCGGCCGATGCGAGGCTTGTGGTGGCAATGGCTACAAGACGATAGAGATGAACTTCATGCCGAACGTCTACGTGCCTTGCGAGGTATGTCACGGCAAACGCTACAACCGTGAGACGCTGGAAGTGCGCTACAAGGGCAAGTCCATCGCCGACGTACTTGACATGACGATCAACCAGGCCGTGGAGTTCTTCGAGAACGTGCCGACCATCCTGCCTAAGATCAAGGCGCTGCAGGACGTGGGACTCGGATACATCAAACTCGGACAGAGTTCCACGACGCTCTCCGGCGGTGAGAGTCAGCGTGTGAAACTTGCCACAGAGCTCAGCAAGCGCGACACGGGCAAGACGCTCTACATCCTCGACGAGCCGACGACGGGTCTGCACTTCGAGGACATCCGCATCCTCATGGCTGTCCTGGAGAAGCTCGTCAGCCGTGGCAACACGGTGATCATCATCGAGCATAACCTCGACGTAATCAAGTTGGCCGACTATATCATCGACATGGGACCAGAAGGTGGCCGTGGCGGTGGTCAGGTGCTCTCCAAGGGTACGCCCGAAAAGGTGGCCCAGAGCAAACTGGGATACACGCCGTGGTTTCTGAAAGCGATATTAGAGAAAGCTAAGTCTGAAAACAAGATTCGATAAGAAACTCAGCCATGCAGTTTACCACACCCGTCACCATTGCGCCCTCACCGTGGCAGATTGAGCCCTGCGAGCGGATGCTCTTCGTGGGATCGTGCTTTGCCGACAACATCGGCAAGCGGTTCAAGGAAGAGAAATTCCGCGCGCTTGTCAATCCTTTCGGTGTGATGTACAATCCGGTGAGCGTGCTCCATACGGTCAGGCGGCTTATCGATGCCGGCCAACTGCCTTTCAGCACTGACGAACCCGGCACTGCTGTCTTCACACTCGGCACCAATCATGTCTATCGTCTCATCGCCACGGGTGAGATCGTGGACAACTGCCAGAAGCGGCCGCAAAAGCTTTTCCACGAAGAGCAGTTGACGGTCGAGCAGTGTGCCGAAGCACTTTCCGAGGCTATCCGACTGATTCGCTCGGGCTTTCCTTCCACGCGTATTCTGCTCACCGTGAGTCCTATCCGCTACCGAAAATATGGTTATCATGGAAGTCAGCTGTCCAAGGCCACGCTGCTGTTGGCTGTCGACCAGATCGTCGAAGCGTTTGACGACCCGACGGTCGCCTATTTCCCTTCCTACGAGATTGTCAACGATGAGCTCCGTGACTACCGCTTCTATCAGGAAGACATGCTACACCCTACCGAGCAGGCCGTCAGCTACATCTACGAACGACTGTCCCATGCCTACTTTTCTCCTGCCACATTTCACTTCCTTGAGCAGTGGCATCCCATCCGCAAAGCCCTTGAGCACCGTCCCTTCAACCCTCGGTCCGAAGAATACCACCAGTTTCTTGAGAAAGCAAAAGAGGACTATAAAGCGCTTAATGACAAGTATCATTTCGAGGAATGATAGTCTATTCCCTCGTTCCATAATATGATTTCAAGAATCCCGCATTGAAGTTGTCAACAGCCCCGATAGTCTGCCTCAACCGTATCCTTCAGCATGTATTCACAACTGGCCACAAATGTCACTTTCTCTCTTATTTGTTGGATAAACTGACATTTTTCCGCCCTTCTCCTTGCGATTTTCTGAACCGACACCTATGTTGCTCTCAATTTTGCGAATTTTGAAGGTATCTTCATAATTTCCTAACAATCAAAACCTTACAAGCATAGAGCGATTTTAACTCCCACAAAATAGCTTTTTTTAAATGAGATCATGGTAATATTGCTCATCAGGAAGCCTTTCTGATACTATCATCTCGGTAGTTTGACCAAGTCAGAAAGGCACTTCGACCAAGGCAGAAAGCCTTTCTGATAGCATCAGAAAGGTACTTTGACAACGAGATAGCACAAAGAAGGATATCTCATCTCCGTTTTTTCTCTTTTTCATGTTTTCGCAGCCCCTAGATTGCAACTCCGCAGTGATGCCTTTTTGTAAAGATTCATCTACGAAGAAAAGATGATTCCCCGCAAGGGGAAAACGATGTAACAGTTCAATGAATACCTCCAAGTCTTTAGCACCAGACAGACACCGCATATAAAAGGAAACGCTATACATGCTTATATAGCCAAAAAAGAGAGTTTCCCACAATGAGAAACTCTCTTTATGTCGGGGCGACAGGATTCGAACCTGCGACCACCTGGTCCCAAACCAGGAGCGCTACCGGACTGCGCTACACCCCGCTTTGCTCTTCCTTCTCAACAAGCAATCACACTACGAAGTCGCAACTTGTTGATTTCTGAATTGCGGGTGCAAAGATACGACAAAAATTTCATTCCGCCAAACAAAATCAGTTTTATTTATCTATCAACTATTTTTTCTTAATGCAACGAAACATACCTCTTATAATTTAATTATATTTGCACAAATAATGGCCTTTTATCAACTGACTCTTCATTTTAACTATGTTGAGTCTATAAAGGATCTGTTCACAAGAGACAAATAAACACTAAAACATGAAGAAACTTTTTGCCGTGGCACTGCTGTCTTTGGGCTTTGCCTCAATGGCTCAAGCCGAAACCAAGTTGCCACAATGGATCAACGATGTGAAGCTCTCAGGCTATGTGATGACACAATATCAATACAGTGACCAAGAGAATGCCAAGGCTAACTCATTCTCATTTAACCTGCGTCTGGGCCGTATCGCCCTCGAAGGGCGCATCCAGCAGGACTGGTATTGGAAAGTTCAGTTGCAGTTCAACGGCAACACGTCCACGCTCGGCAACTCCCCGCGTGTTGTAGATGCGTTCACCGAGTGGCAGAAATATAGTTTCTTCAAAGTGAAAGTCGGTCAGTTCAAGCGTGCGTTCACCTTTGAGAACCCGATGCATCCTATCGACCAAGGATTCTTCAGTTATGCCCAAGCCATCAACAAGCTCTGCTATTTCTCCGACCGCAGTGGTGTCAAGGCCAGCAACGGGCGTGACATCGGTGTACAGGTACAGGGTGACTTCCTGCCCAATGCCCAGAAGCGCGACTTGCTGCACTATCAGATTGGAGTCTACAACGGACAGGGCATCAACACCAAGGATGCGGACCAGCAAAAGGACGTGATCGGCGGCATCTGGGTGATGCCCGTAGCCGGCATGCGCCTCGGCATATTCGGCAGTGAGGGTTCCTATGCCCGTAAAGGCAACTGGACTGACGAGAGCGGAACGCACAAGGGCGAGGTGCGCAAACTGCCACAGCACCGCTATGCTTTCTCTGCCGAGTACAAAGCCTGCGACTGGACTTTCCGCTCGGAATATGTCCACTCCACCGGTAAAGCCTTCAAGGTATCGGAGTCCGGCGGTAATGGTACCACAGACTGCACCGTCAATGAAGCCATCGGCAGCAAGGCCGACGCATACTACGCTCTGGTCATTGCCCCTGTAATCAGCAAGAAGCTCTACGCCAAAGCCCGCTACGATCTCTACAGACAGTCTGCTGAATGGGGATCGAGCCGCACACAGTATGAAGCCGGTCTCAACTATCTGTTCAACAAAAACGTACAACTCAATACGGAATATATGTGCGTCAACGATCGTAATCTGGACAAGCCAAACTATAACATGATCGACGTGCAACTTGACTTCCGCTTTTAATTAATATTTTATATGACTTCCACACAAGACACAACGTCCCAAACGACGCAGTCCTCTACAGAGCAGCATCACCATCACCACCATCATCACATGGACGGGTCAGAGCGATATAAGCGCAAAGCTTTCATAAGCATAAAAAGGAAGCCCCTCGTAGGGAAGATTCTGTTCGCTGTACTATCGTTAACAGCCATTGCACTTATGGCCTACGTCTACTGGATCTACACAACAGAATAGTCTTGATGACCCGTCCGCTAAAGCATGTTTAAGCGGACGGATCTATTTTATTTGATTTTCTTATCCCCTACATGCAAGTTTTTCCGTATCTTTGCATTTAACCAATAGAAACATTCAATCAAAATCAAATAATAAAGTAAAATGAGAAAAACTTCAATCTTGACACTGTTGCTGTGCATGATCGCAGCACTGACCATGACTTCTTGCTTAAACGACGATGACGACGACAACGGTCTGACACGTGAAGAGCAGCACAGGGCTTACCTGGCTGTAGAGGGATCACATAGTGGACAGCTGGTCTATTACGACTCTATCTTCACCAAAAAGCCGTCAAAGGTCGACTCCGTAGCCACGAGCGTGAACTTTGAAACCGATTCGACAGCGACCGTCTACAACTTCCATGTCAACTCTATCGGGCATTTTGTGCAAGATGCTACCGCTAAAGCATGTCTGGAGAATGCTCCGGCACAGATACTGAAATGCTATACTTATTTCTACAGTCTCTCTCCTGTGACATTCCACTTACAGCCACAGAAACTGACATTCAGCACAATGGCTGAAGGTAAGTCCCACACGATCACACTGGCTTTCTATGCTGGATGTCCCAATTCTTATGGCGTGAAGAGCGGAAAGACCATCGGACTGCAAATCGTCTTGGGTGGTGTCTACCTTGACAACGAAAATATCATTGGCGGAACAAACTTACTCGCTGCCGGTTTGGCACTTCCGTTCTACTTCCATAACAAATAATTCATCCCCCATCAAACAAAAGCCCCAAGCAACCATCAAATCAGGTTGCTTGGGGCTTTATTCGTTTTATAGCATCAGCAGGAAACGTTTTTCCCTACTGAAAGCATACGATTTTGTTTTCTGACGAAGCCCTTATTCTTCCAGCCACAAAGCCGATTGAGCATCGGTGGGCATGCGCCAGTCGCCACGTGGACTGAGGCTGACGGAACCGACTTTGGGTCCGTCGGGCAGGCAAGAGCGCTTGAACTGCTGAGCAAAGAAGCGGCGACAGAATGTGCGGAGCCAATGGCGGATCGTCTCCTCGGAATAGATCGAGACACCCTCCTGGGGACGTGTGCCGTCGAAGACATGGCAGGCCAGCATGAAGATCTTGCGGGGACTGAAACCACAGCGCAGGAAATAGTAGAGGAAGAAATCGTGAAGCTCGTAAGGACCCACGAGGTCTTCGGTCTTCTGCTTGATGTTGCCATTCTCGTCAGCAGGGATCAGTTCGGGCGAAATCGGCGTGGCAATGATGTCAAAGAGCGTAGATGCACTCTTGTCGTCTACCGTCCTGGCGGCAAACTCCACGAGATACTTGATGAGTGTCTTGGGGATGGAGGCGTTGACACCATACATGCTCATGTGGTCACCATTGTATGTAGCCCATCCCAAAGCAAGCTCCGAGAGGTCACCGGTGCCGATGACGAGACCGCCAAGCTGGTTGGAGAGATCCATGAGGATCTGCGTGCGTTCACGGGCTTGTCCGTTTTCATAAGTGACATCATGCACTTGCATGTCGTGCCCGATATCCTCGAAGTGCTGCGTGACACTCTTGGCAATACTGATCTCGCGAATGGTTACACCGAGGGAATTCATCAGGCTGACTGCATTGTGATAGGTACGGTCGGTGGTACCGAAGCCCGGCATGGTGACGCCCACGATGCCTTTTCTGTCCATGCCAAGCTTGTCGAAGGTCTTCACGCAAACCAACAAGGCCAGTGTAGAGTCCAGTCCGCCGCTCACGCCGACGACCACTGTCTTGGCATGAGTGTGGACGATACGGCGTGCCAGGCCCATGACCTGAATGGAGAAGATCTCATTACATGACCACTCCATGTCACCGCTCTGTGGGATGAAAGGATGCGGATCGATGGTGCGCTCCAACACGAAATCGTGATGGTCGACCACATCGGCATCGATAAAGCGGATGTCTTCGTGGATCATCCGGCGCTGAGCATTCGTAAACGTCGTGTTCATCCGACGCTCCGACCGCAGGTATTCCACATCGATCTGTGCCGTCTGCAACTGAGGCTGCAAGGAGAAGCGCTCACCTTTGGCCAACAGTTTGCCATTCTCGTAGATCAGCGCATTGCCGCCATAGACCACGTCTTGTGTGCTCTCGCCAAAGCCTGCACTGCTGTAGACATAGCCGCTCATGGTGCGCGCACTCTGATTGCTGAGCAGGCTGAGCAGGTAGTCGTGTTTGCCGATGAGCTCATCGCTGGCACTGAGATTGAAGATAATGTCGGCTCCGGCCAAGGCCAGATGGTTACTCGGCGGCGTCGGTGCCCACACGTCCTCACAGATCTCTACGCCAAAGGTCACGCCGTCCATCGTACGGAAAAGCTGTGGCGAAGAGGTGATAGAGATGGAATGGCCCGCATAGTGGAACGTGCCGGGACGCAAATCCTGGGCGGAAGCAAACCAGCGCTTCTCGTAGAACTCACTGTAATTGGGCAAGTATGTCTTCGGCACAATGCCGAGCACATGGCCTTTCTGAATGACGATGGCACAGTTGAGCAACAGATCACCAACGACCACGGGAGCTCCGACGATGGCGATGATGTCGAGTTGGTTGGTGAACTCGAGCAGTTTCATGACGGCCACCTCAGCGGCATCAAGCAACACGTGCTGCCGGAAGAGGTCCTGACAAGTGTAACCTGTGAGGCAGAGCTCAGGGAAGACGATGATCTCCACGCCCTGTCCTTCGGCCTGCGCGATGAGGTTCTCGATGTTCTTGACGTTTTCGTTGCAGTCAGCGACGCTGACAAGAGGCACTGCCGAGGCCACCTTAATATATCCGTATTCCATTTAACTTTCAATTAGGAGTTGATGGTGACCATTGTGGCGCCGTAACCGTATTCCTGAAAAGAGGCATCCTGATAGGTGCACTTCTTGTAACGGTAGGTGAGGTCGTTGATGAGCGCGCGGCGCAGCACACCCTCACCCTTGCCATGAATGAAGACGATCTTCTGACCTTTATGGTTCAGATGAGCGTTCATCGTGTCGCGGAAGACCTTGAGCTGGTAGTCGAGGATCTCACCGGGCTTCATTCCCTGCGTGGTATCAAGGATCTCCTCGGTATGCAAGTCGACGACGAGCGCATCGTCAAGACCGCGATGACGGATGTATGGTGAGTTGCGCTTGTTGCCCTTGCTTTGGTCGTCGGAGTAGCGGCTCACCAGTTGCTCACGCTGCTTGGCGGCAGGAGCCTGAGCGGTAGCGGCATTTTGCTTACCGGCGTACATCTCTTCCTTGAGTTTCTTAGCGTCAAGGACGAGTGGGCGGGCCACCTTGTCGTTCTCCACCAACGTATAGAGCAGGCAGGGAGACTCAAAGAAGTCGGTGACCTGCATTGTGTGGACTTTATAGAACTTCATGGGATCGAGACGCAGCTGAACGTCGACCGTGGGTTTGAGGATAAACGCCTTCTCACGTTTGTAGGCAATAAGCTGCACGGCCATGCGGTCGAGATGGTTGACATCCTCGCGGCTCAGCTCCCCAAGGAAAAGTACGGTATTGGGTTCCACCTCGCCTTCAGAGAGCACTGCCCAGCTGTTGCCCTCGGCCTGGAGATAGGTATATTTCAGATAATAGTTGCAGTCGTTGACGAGGTTGACCGTGAACTTCGGGTTGTTGATGAGCTCCTTGACATCGTCCGGAACAAAAGCAAGATAAGCCGAAAGCTGATTGCCGCCCTGCCGCTCTACGGCCTGCGGGCGGTAGGTAACCTCTTTGGTGTCGTCAACCGTGTCTTCGACTGTCATATCCACTTCCTCGTCCTGTCCGTCCTTCATCATGGCTTTGACCGAGCGTCCGCCACGGTTGAGCGGTGTCTCCTGTGCCCGGTGCTCCTCAGCCTCGGCCCGTTTGTTGATGACATTGGCGGTAGTGTAGTCGTCCTGCTTGACGACGACGACCTCATTGACGGGCATTGGGATCTGGAAACCATCCTCGTCCTCTACCAAAACGATGTTCTTGCCTTGGAAGCCAGCCACCTTTCCGCCGCCGACCTCACTGAGAAAACTTACTTTGTCTCCTATCTTCATATACTTAAACTTTTAACAAACTGGAATCGCCATAGCTCAGGAAGCGGAAGTCATGGCTGAGCGCATAGTCATAGACCTTGCGCCAGTCGCCATGAAGGAAGGCGCTGACCAAGAGCAGCAGCGTGCTCTGAGGCTGATGGAAATTGGTGATGAGCATCTTTACGATCTTGTATGTGTAGCCCGGAGCAATAATAATCTGGGTACTGGAATGGAGTGCTTCAAGGCCATCGCGGTCGAGATAGTCGAGAAGGGCACGTATGGACTGCTCCACGCTGACGATCCTTCCGCCGACGATCACGAGTCCCCGCTCATCATGCGGCAGGTCGTAGGGCTCCCACTGATTGACGTGCAGCTCTTCCTCCGTGATGTCGGGACAGGTCAAAGCCTTCACGCCCATATAGTAAAGACTCTCCAAAGTGCGCACACTCGTGGTGCCCACTGCGATAGCCCGGCACTGATGCTCAAGGAGATGCTCAAAGGTATGGCGGTGGACAACGATGTACTCTGTGTGCATGTTATGGTCTTCGATCTCCTCAGACTTCACAGGTTTGAAGGTTCCGGCACCTACATGCAGCGTCACCTCATCGCGGACGATGCCATGAGCGTCGAGGTCTTTCAGCACGCGGTCGGTGAAATGCAGTCCTGCTGTCGGCGCTGCCACACTGCCCTTGATCTTGGAGTAGACGGTCTGGTAAGTGGTTTTGTCGCTCTCCTGCGTCTCACGGTTGAGATAGGGAGGGATAGGCAGCTCACCCACAGCCTCAAGGATGTCAGCGAAGTTGACCTGATCATTGTCCCACTCAAAGTCAACCCAATAGTTCGTACCGCCGCTCTTTTCGGTGGTACGGCTGCGGTCCATCGTGGCGTTAAGGGTGAGTTTATGACCTTTAATCTCAAACTGGCGGTGGAGTGTACCCTCTTTCCATTTCTTCAAATTGCCGACCATACACAGCCAACTGCACTTGCCCGTCGTCTGAAACATCTGCTCGTAGTCGGCGGGCTCGGCCGGCTCCATGAGAAAAACCTCGATGAGCGCACCGGTCTCCTTACGGAAGTGCATACGTGCCTGGATGACGCGGGTGTTGTTAAACACCATCAGCGCGCCGGCAGGGAGGTGCTGTGGCAGGTTGTAGAAAATATCTTCGCTGACCGTACCGTGGTCGTAGATAAGTAATTTGCTGTGGTCGCGTTCCTTCAGCGGGAACTTGGCAATACGACTGTCGGGTAAGTCGTAGTTATAATCACTGATATGTATATGTTTTGTATCCATTGTCGTTATGTATAATCCTAAAAGAGGAAATGATGAAAATCAATAGCTGCCTGTCATGGTGAAAAGCGCACAGATAATCGTCACACAGATCGTGAGCATGAGCACAAGCATGACATTGTGGATGTCGACATTGCTGTAGCCCGTTGTCGTGTATTGAGATGAGATGTAGTTGACGGGCGGACTCACCTTATTATATAGTTTGTAAAAGATGTAATAAGCCAGGCTGCCCATCATCGCGCCCCAAAGCCAACCCACAAGAACGTCCGAGGGATAGTGCTGGGCAAGGTAAATCCGTGACCAGCCGTTGAGGATTGACCAGGAGAAAAGCGTAAGGCTCAGCAGCCGACTGCGCACGAGCCACATCATAAATACTGCGATCGCCATGGTGTTGGCAGAATGACTGGAGAAAAAACTGAAGCCTGACGCACGGTAGTTGTTGACAACATCTACCGTGTATTTCATCAGCGGGTCGTCGCAAGGGCGTGGCCGGGCCGCCAAGGGCTTGATGATGATGTCGTTGAGTCCACCAGAGAGGAAGACACCCAACAACACGCACCCTACCACAAGACCTATCTGAATCATCGCCTCATTGTTCTTCATCACAAGTAGGAAAAGCGTGAAGAGCAAGGGGAGCCATGTAAGGCCGTTGGTAAGTATAAGCATGAAGTGATCCCAAAACAAGGAATCACTCCCATTGAGCATAACCAGCAGGTGCCGGTCAAAAGCGATCAATCCGTCCAATGCCATGATTACCTGAAAACGATTAAATGACCTCTACTTGCGAAGCCGGAATCCATCCTTCACGGCCATCTCCGACTTGTATGCCATACCACGACTTCATACTCTTGTCCGTGATGTCCACCCTGGTGCCTTCATGAAGCACGAAAGCGTCGGTACCATTGGCGACGGGTGTCTTCTTGATCGTCACGGATGGTGCCATGATGATGGCGCCGCAATGACGCTCAAGGTTTTGTTTCTGTTGCCACGCAAAGAAGGTGGTGACGATAAACAGCAGCAAAGCGATGCCGCTGCCATAGAATCCGATCTTGCGAACCAGCAGTTGTGAGCCGAAGAGATAAGCCAGCATCAACAGCAAGGCCAGCACGACGGCAACAATACCCGCACGTGCCCAGTTGTCCACGCTCGTGAAGTTGACAATCCGCTTGTACCAAGTGACAAAGAGCATCTCGTTGTCCGGCACGATTTTGTCGATGGTCTTGGCACGCGCAAACTGCAAGTTGAAGCGGATGTCGCTGCTTCCCGGAGACAACTGTGCGGCCCGCTCATAAGCCAGGATAGCCTGCGCAAGGTTGTCGCTACGGTAGTAGGCATTACCAAGATTGTAATATAGTTCCGGCGAAACGCCTTCTTTCAGCAGTTCCTGGTAGTCGATGATCGCCTGCTGGTACTTGCCTTGCCTATAGGCCGTGTCGGCATTGTCCTTTGTAATAGCAAAGGACAGCGTGCACGTCAGCAGGCCTGTCATGAGCATGAGCAGGCGCCTGACGCTGTTTCCTATGTTTGAGATATGCTTCTTCATCATGATTCCTTCCTCATCTTTTCTACTTTACCAACAGCCCAACACTCATTTCTTGCGTCCACCGTTGCGTTTCATCACTTCCTCGATCTCTTCGATAGCTGTCATCGCACTGTTGAAGGTCTTCTCCATATTGCCGGAGGCATCGCCGGGAGCGTAGCGTTCAAACTCGCAAGTATCGAGGGCTGAGATGAACTTGCCAATCGTGGCATCATCGACCAGGTGGCCTCGCAGCTTCTCAGTGATATTGTCGCGGTTGAGTTGTTCCACCGGAATGTTGAGCTTATAGCCCACATAGCCCCACAGCGCACGGAGCACTTCGTCGTAGAAGGTCTCGCTCTTGCCTTGGAACATCAGCTTGCTGGCTCTCTTCAAACGCTTACGGGCGATCTTGTTAGCCTTCTTGCCACGCATCTTCACCGCATCGGCATGATCCAAAGCACGCTTGCGGAAGATGACCAACAGCACGACGAAGGCGATTAAAGGCAAGAGCAACGAGATCCACCAGGAAGTGGAACCGAAGAAGAAATTGCCCACCTGACGCTGCTCACACTTGCCCGACATGATGTCGTGAATGTCGTTGGCCTTCTGAACATCATAGTCTGCCGACGTACTGTTACCATCGCCTTTGTCAACAATCAACTTGAACGACTGTGTCTTGATGGTCTTATAAGCATTCAAATCGGTGTCGTAATAAGTAAACGATACCGCGGGGATGGTGTAAGTGCCCTGGTTGCGCGGCACAAAGAGGAAGTCGTAGATCATGTTGCCACCCACGCCGGTGGATGTCAGCTTGGTCTTGTCGGTCACCTTTGCGTCGTATTTGTCAAAGTCATTGGGGAAATTGACCTCGGGTTGCTTAATCAGCTTAAGGTTGCCATTGCCGCCTACCACTACTCTGAGGGTGACGGGATCACCGGCTTTCACTTCCTTCTTGGTAAGCTGAGCAGAGATGTTGAACTTACCCACACCACCGGAGAAGCCTGTTGGCTTGGTTGGTAATGGATCCACCTGTACGGTCAGTCCCGGTGCCACAATGTTGCGGTGTACCTCAACATAGCCTGATCCACCATTGAGGAAAGCCTCAAAGGGATCGACGGAGCGGTTTTGCTGTACCACAATGCCCTTGAACGTGATGCTCGGAATCTGAAGATTGCCCGTCATCTGCGGATACATGACATACTGACTCCAGGTCACAGCACGGTAGGTCTTACCATTGACGCGTTCGAGATGGAAGCTCTTTTGCTGAGGCAGCGGCACCTCCTGGGAGTGGAAACCGGTAAGGTCGGGCATCTTACCCTCGAGCTGTGTCAAGTCCACAAGGGAGTAGACCTTGTATGTAAGCAGGATCGGCTCCTGCTCGTGTACCCGTCGCTTGTTGGCTGTCACCTTGATAAACAGGTCATTGGCCGTGATTTTGCTGTCTGCCGAAGCCATGCTCGGCTCACGACTTTCGTCTTCACCATGCATCTTCGGTGCGCCGCCACTGTTGCGAGCTCGGCCGTTGACTACCACCTTAGCGGCCCGTGAGGCTACCATACGCCCATTGATGTGCGCATGAGCTGGCGGAATCGTGAACGATCCGTCCTTGGCGGCATAGAGCGTATAGGTGAAGGTGATGGAAGACGAACTGCTCGTGTGGCCATTGACCATACGGTAGCTCGACTGCTGTGAGGTGTAAGGGCCGGCAATCAGCTCCAGTCCGCCGGGAATGCTACCGGCACGGAACTCATCAACATCTTGCGTGTTGATGGTATAGGACAGCCGGAAGTTCTCTCCCGCCTCCACATGCGAGGGGACAGACACGACAATCTGAGCCTGCGATGCCAGCGCCACGGCAGCCAGCATCAAGGTGAAAACAAATATGTGAATTATTCGACGCGTCATCATATCAAGTACACTATATCAGATTTCAAGTACACTTTATTACCAGTTTTGCTGCAATCTTCTACGTTGCGGCTGCTGTTCATTGCGCTTCAAACGCTCTTGTGTAGCCTTCTCCTGTTGGATGGCATAGTTGAGCAACTGCTGAGCATTGTCTTTGCTCATCTGATCTTTGGGTTGCTGTTTTTGCTGATTGTTCTGACCTTGTTTGTTCTGATTATTGTTCTTCTGCTTATTCTGTTGATTCTTATTGTCTTTCTTGTTTTTGTCCTTCTGATTGTTCTTGCCTCCGTTTTGTTTTTGCTTCTTCTGCAACCGTTGGCAGAGTGCAAGGTTATAGCGGGTCTCGTTGTCGCTCGGATTATTGCGCAGACTCTCCTTGTAGGCTTCGATGGCCTCTCCATACATCTGATGTCCCTGACAGATCACACCGATATTGTGATAAGCCATCGCCTTGCGACGCGGTGACTGCTCACTGCGCCCGGCGTTTTGCAGCTGTACGATGGCGGCTGAATCTTTCTGCTGCATCATCAGCGCACAACCGAGATTATACATTGCCTGCATGTTGCGTGCATTCTTGCTGAGAGCCTTGCGGTATTCCGTCTCAGCCTTGGCATAGTTCTGCTGCCGGTAGAGCTTATTGCCGTTCCTGATGAACTGTCGGTCAGCCTGCGCCTGCATCTGCGTGACACTCGCGAAGACCAGCAGGATCAAAAGAATATACTTACGTATGTCCATTATTTCTTCCCCTTATTCTTAAAGATCGTTACCCTCTTCAGCAATGGATTCCTGGTCTCCATCAGACAAGCATCCAAGACGAGAAGGAGCAGAGCAATGATGGCAAAAGCCTGGAACTGCTCGTTGTAATCGCTATAAACCACAGCATCGGTAGTACCTTGCTGCAACTTGACCAAATCGTTGTTCAACTCATTCTGAGCGTCTGCCGTATTGTTGACATGAATGTACATGCCACTGCCAGCCTGTGCTATTTTTCGGCACATCTGCTCGTTGAGCGCACTCATCACCGTCTGTCCTGACGCATCCTTCATGTAGCCGTCACCGGTAGGAATCGGTGCACCGTGAGGATCACCGACGCCAAGGATAAACACGTTGATACCTTTCTTCTTGGCTGCGGCAGCAGCTTCCTCTGCACCGCCTTCGTGGTCTTCACCGTCGGTGATGACGATAATAGCGCGTCCGATATTGTCGGCCTGCGTGAAACTGTGCATAGCCAACTGTATGGCATGGCCGATATCTGTACCTTGAGTAGCAATGAGCGAAGGATTGATGTCCTGCAGGAACATCTTGGCCGAAACGTAGTCGGCGGTGATCGGCAACTGTACGAAAGCATCACCGGCGAAGACCACAAGTCCCACTTTATCGTTGGTGAAGTGGTCGATCATATTTTCAACAAGCATCTTGCTCTTTTCCAGTCGGCTTGGCACGACATCCTGGGCAAGCATGGAATTGGAGATGTCCATACAGATGATGGCTTCGATGCCCTGACGCTTGTCGTGTGACACATGCGTTCCCATTTGCGGACGCGCCAAAACAAGGATGAGCATGGCCATCGCGCCCATCATCAACCAGAACTTCACCGCACGCCTTACCTTTGAAACGTCAGGCATGAGCTGCTTCAACAGCTGAGGGTCACCCAGCTGGCGAAGCCGTTTCTTCTGCTTGAAATGGCTTGCTACCCTCAGCAGAAACAGCAGAGGCAACAGGCAGAGTAGCCATAAGTATGTCGGATCTTCAAATCTCATCGTCTTTTCGTTTATCTTTTTTCTGTCGGCCTAAGCCTCAGGATTCTCTTCATTTCAGTTTCCTACACTGCAAACATCGGTTCGCTACACTTAAAACGTAGGTATGCTACACTTTAAACATCGATTTACAGTACCTTTAACATCGGTTTGCTACACCTTATTATATATAGGGGTCTCTGCCTCACTAATCATTAAGGCAGTCGACGCAAAACCGTGTTGCGCAGCAGAATCTCCAACAAGAGGAAAAAGACCGCGGCGATGGCGAAGGGCTGGTAAGCCTCGTAGTAGCGCGAATACTTCTTGACATTCATCTTCGTCTTTTCCAGTTGGTCGATATCGTGATAGATCTGCTTCAGCTGCCGGTTGTTGGTGGCACGATAGAAATTGCCGTCCGTGATCGCCGAGATGTCGCTCAGCGTTTTCGTATCAATCTCCACCGGCATGTTGACATACTGCACGGTACCGGCCACCTGCACGGGATAGGGTGCCACTTTATTGGTTCCCACGCCGATCGTATAGACTCTGATACCCAACGATTTGGCGATCTGGGCAGCTGTCAGCGGCGAGATGTCACCCATGTTGTTACTACCATCGGTCAGCAAGATCACCACTTTGCTCTTGGCCTTAGAGTCTTTCAATCGTGACACGGCGTTGGCCAGTCCCATACCCAATGCCGTTCCGTCCTGGATGAGTCCACGGGCAGCAATGTCGGTGCGCACGTTTTGCAGCAGATTCAGTAACGACGTATGGTCAGTGGTCATCGGGCACTGTGTGAAAGCCTCGCCCGCGAAGATCGTCAGACCGATATTGTCATTGGGTCTGCCGGAGATGAACTCTGCGGCCACATCCTTGGCGGCCTCAATGCGGTTAGGTTTCAAGTCCTCAGCTAACATGGAAGTAGACACGTCCATGGCCAGCATGATGTCGATGCCCTCGACCTGTTTGTGTCCCCATGAGTTATGGGTTTGAGGGCGAGCCAGGATGAAGACGATGAGCGTAAACACCACACAACGCAGGAACATCGGAGCGTTGACGAGGCGTACTCGCCAGCTCTTCGGTGCATTCTGATAGGCGTAGGTGTCACCCATCCGCAGTGTCGGCTCATCTCTCTTGCGGTAAAGGAAATACCACAGGATATAAGGGATGAGCAGCAACAGCAGCAAGAAATATTGTTTATCAGCAAATTCCATGATCGTCAATCTTTAATGTTCCTCTCATCCAAGCAGCAGCCAAACATGATAGCAAACATACACCAGACAGGCCGCGGCGATGATACCCAATGCCCAAAGCAGCGACTTGATGGTGATGCGGTTCTGCCGTGTACGCTTGTCGCCCTCAGACAACTGCGGCACGATACGTTCCTCGGTGGGCTGGTTTTCTTGTTTGGTCTCGTCAATGAAGTTGATGGCGTTCACCAAGTTGAGGTCGTTCTCGTTGATGAGTGTAGAGTATTTGGCGAACTTCACGAGGTCTGCTGTTGTGAAAAGTTCGTGCAGCTCGTCAATCATCTTCTTGTCACCAGTCTCATTGAGCTTTTCAATGATCTCGCTGGACGTCATCTCCAGGGCATTGAAGCCAAAGCGCTCCTGAATATATTTCCTCAGCGTGTCGGTGAGCTGCGTGTAATAGGTCTTCTGGTCTTCGCTGGTGGTGAGATGCTCCTCCTTGATCTTACTGATGGCGTTGAGGGCGCGCTGATGAGCAGGCACATGTTTCACGATGCGAATACGTGTGATCACCGGTTTGTTGCTACGCAGACGGATGAAGAGATAACCCATCACAAGCACAAACAGCAACGTCAGCAGTGACAACCAGAAATAAGGACTCCACTCAGCCCAAGAGAAGGGATTGTCCTGAACATCCTTTGGCGGGAAGAACTGGTTGGGATGAAGTGTGTCAACATTCATCGTAATCACCTTCAGTGCAGCAACACCACCCTGATAAGTCTTGCCGTTGACTTTGACAGATAAGGGAGGAATGGAATAGAGATGCTCGTCAAACGAGGTGATCGTGTAGACTTTTCTGACCTTCAGTTCCTTGCCGCTCGTAGACAAGGTATCAGCGTCAGCGACCTTCACAACTTCCACGCCCGGGACCACCAACTGGCGTTCCTTCAATGCCGGCCACTGAATGGTAGAGCCAGCAGGCATCGTCACGGTAAGCTGCAAATGAGCCTGTTCGCCGATGAGAATCCCCACCGAGTCCACATTTTGCTCTACGGTGACCTGTGATGAAGCGTTGAGTGACAACAGCATCATCATACACGTCAAAACATATTGCCATATCTTTTTGGTCATAACCCTATTCTCTACTCTTCTAATCTTTTCTGAAATACCTTTGATCTTTCCACCAGTACTATCTGCAATCAGGCTCTTCGCTTGAACAGCAACATCAATGCCTTCGTGAAATCTTCGTTCGTGGCAATCGCCGTCCAGTCGATGCGACTTTTGGCAAACACCGTGTTGAGCTTGTCCTCACGCTCCATCCAGTATCTCGTATGCGCCTGCCGGAGTTTTTTGCTCGATGTGTCGATATACATCTCGTGGCCTGTCTCAGCATCCATCACCTTGAGCAATCCCACATCGGGCAGCTGCCTGGCACGCGGGTCATAAACCTGTATGGCCACCACATCGTGTTTGCGGTTGGCTATCTCCATCTCCTTGGTGAAGTCCTTGCGGTCGTAGAAGTCACTGATGATAAAGGAAGTGCAGTGACGTTTCATCACGCGGGTGAGATAGGCTGTGGCCATACCGATGTCCGTGCGTGTACTTTGCGGATGGAAGTCGAGCATCTCGCGGATGATGTAAAGGATATGCTTACGTCCATTTTTCGGCGGGATATACTTCTCAATGCGGTCGGAGAAGAAGATGACGCCGATCTTGTCGTTGTTCTCAATGGCTGAAAAGGCGATCGTAGCGGCGATCTCAGTGGCCAGCTGACGCTTCATCTGCTGTGTCGTACCGAAGTCCAACGATCCCGAGACATCGATGAGCAGCATCACCGTGAGCTCGCGCTCCTCCTCAAAGACCTTGACGTAAGGATGGTGGAAGCGGGCTGTGACGTTCCAGTCAATATCCCGGACATCATCACCGAACTGATATTCACGCACCTCGGAGAAAGCCATACCCTTGCCTTTAAAGGCAGAGTGGTACTGTCCCGCGAAGATGTTCTGACTCAATCCCCGGGCTTTGATTTCAATCTTTCTGACCTGATGTAGTATCTCGTTAGTGTCCACGATGACTCCTTCTTTTTGCTTTTTGATCAAGGTACCTCAATCTTGTTGACGATCTTGCTGACGATCTCCTCGCTGGAAACATTGGCAGCCTCAGCCTCGTAGCTGAGTCCGATGCGGTGGCGCAGCACATCGTGAGCCACAGCGCGCACATCTTCCGGCACCACATAGCCGCGATGCTTGATGAAGGCATAGGCGCGGGCTGCTTTGGCAAGGTTGATACTTGCACGCGGACTACCGCCGAAGGTGATCAAGCCTTTCAATTCGGGCATGCCATAGCGCTCGGGATAACGGGTCGCGAAGACGATGTCAGCGATATATTGCTCGATCTTCTCGTCGATATAAACCATATTCACCACCTCGCGTGCACGGATGATCTCCTCCGCTGTCGTCACGGGATGCGCCTCAGGCATCTTTCCTTGCAGGTTCTCGCGGATGATGGCTTTCTCCTCTTCCAGCGTCGGATAGTCGATGATCACTTTGAGCATGAAACGGTCGACCTGAGCCTCCGGCAACTGATAGGTACCTTCCTGCTCGATAGGGTTCTGCGTTGCCATGACGAGGAACGGATTGGGCAGTGCGAAAGTCCTCTCGCCGATGGTCACCTGATGCTCCTGCATGGCCTCAAGCAAAGCACTCTGCACCTTAGCCGGAGCACGGTTGATCTCATCAGCCAGCACGAAGTTGGCAAAGACGGGGCCTTTCTTGACCTGAAAGTTCTCGTCCTTTTGGGAATAGATCATCGTACCTACCACGTCGGCAGGAAGCAAATCGGGTGTGAACTGTATACGGCTGAAGTCTGCATCCACGAGCTGCGAGAGTGTCTTGATGGCGAGTGTCTTTGCCAAACCAGGTACGCCCTCCAGCAGGATGTGGCCGTCGCTGAGCAACGAAATGAGCAGCGCATCGATCAAATGCTTCTGACCGACGATGACCTGATTCATTCCTGTCACCAAGTTCGTAACGAAGGCACTGTTCTGCTCAATCTTGATGTTCAATTCTCTAATGTCTACTGATTCTGCCATATTATAAAGCTTTAATGCTGTTCATTTTTATGGCAAAAGTACAATTTTCTCTCAAGAGCAAAGCATCAAGGGTAATAAATAATATTAAATTGGAAATATAGTACGTGTTATTTAAGAAACTTTTTCAAAGCTCAAGATATTTATGGGATCTAAGCTAAAGAAGTCTGAAGGCTTCAGCCTTGAAAGACGGAATCTCAAGCTAAGGAGAACGGAAATCTCAAGTTTAGGAAAACAGAGGGATAAGGCGCACAAAGAAGACTGACAAGCCGGCAAAACCGCAGGAACGGAAAATGGTGGACGAAGTGACTGCAAACCACCTCTTCCACCATCATCTATTGTAGTTAAGCCCAATTACTTGGCCATATCAAATCCCAATCTGACACCGTTGTAGTTCTTACTGATCTCACCGATAGAGCTCAGCGTAGCGTTGCCGCTCATAGTCGCCATGGTCTGGATAAGTGTCAAGAGTTTTTTTGACTCAAAGAGGATGGCCACTCCTTGGCTGTTGCGGGTAGCGTAGCCGTTGAGCGAGAGCAGCAACCCGGTCAGTCTCAGAGCATTGGACGACTCATCGTAGGTATAGTTACCACTAAATTTCTTGCCGTCGACATAAGCCGTGAAGGTATTATCCTTATTGAAAGTGATCTGTGTATTTCTGGACGTGAACCCTACTTTGTTGTAGTCTTCCTTGAGCTTGGACTTGATCTGCGAGGCGACGACCTCACCACCGGCCTTTGCCAAAGCACTGTTAGACGTGAAGGCACAACCCGGACCATTGTATTTCCAAGTGCCGTAGAGCTGCGATTTCGTCAACTTGTTGGAACCGATGACGCTGCTGATCACGTCGCCAATGGTGTTGGCATTGTTCAACACACCGATGACACCGTTGAGCACATCATCACCCGCACTGGACGACGCTCTGCCTGCGCCCACAGTACCACAACTGGCAGCCAGCAGACATGCTGCGCCAGCTGCAAGAAAACTCATTTTGTTCATCTCTCTGATCTTAATGTTGGTTTGTATTTATGTGTTTTAAAAAATTATCCTTGCGTACAATCACAGAGGTTCAGAAACCTCAACAAACAGTTCTTATATGTCAATACCAATCTTTTTCAGTGCATTGTGTGCCATACGCTCATAGACGACGCCCAGGTCGGCAAAGCGCAACACAGCGTTGAGGGCAGCGTGGCGTACGCCGAGTGACGGTGCCTGCAAGGCTGTCGCAGCCTGGTCGAGAAACTCGTTGATACCGCGCTCATTGGGTTCCTGTCCATTCATAAACAGTCGACCGAGGATGTCGTAACCGCAGATCTGGTAGACGTCTTCGGGACGCGCGATCCACTGATAGGCGATCACCGGGGCATAGCTTACATGCTGATAGACATTGAGCGCCTGCATCTCGGCCATCTCCTGGGTGCGGGTCTGCTCCATCCAAATCTCCGCCACCTCCTGAGGCATCTGTTCCGCCGGCATGACGAGGGTCGCCAGGATCTTGCATTCACGGATGTCTTCCTTCCACAAGGCGATGGCGAGATCATAATCCTTGCCGAGTTCCTTGGCCATCTGCTTGAGTTGGATGGCGGGGACGCCCCAGTTGAGCCGATAGTCGAGGCCTTTCTCACGCATCGACTGCGATGCGGGGCCGTTCATCACCAAGCGAAAGCTGCGCTTGAGTTCCTTGATCTTCTGTTGTACTTCTTCTGTTGTCATTACGTTGTCATTTGTGCCGTTATAGCGTAGCATACTCCTTGGAGTAGCGCAACATCTGCTCTTCATAGCTCTCGGAGTAGTCGAGACGGATGTCCGTGATCTCCCCTTGGTCGTCGGTCACGGCGATCATCCGGGGATTCAGGAAGCCCTTATAAGGCGCAATGTGAAGCTGGCGATAGCGTTCCAGTACTTCACGATGCAGGTCCGCGTCGATCTTGATACCATATTCCTCCACGAGTTGCCGGGCAGCCTCATAGTCTCCTACGCTCTTCACGCGCTGAATCTCAGCCAAGAGCTCAGCGAAGAGCTGACGCAGGCGTTGATAGTCGTTGATGCGCACATAGGTCTTGCCATCGCGCTTCACCATTTCCACGACGCCATCGCCATGAGCATAGCACCATCGGGCAATAAGCGCACGGTTGCGCATGTGCGCTTCCTCGATGACATGTCCGGGCTTGACGCGCACCAACTGCGTTATCAGGCCATTCATCATATAGTGATAGTACTGACTCTTATAGGCCTCCTTATCAGGTGTCAGCCCGAGTTCCACGAGCTTATCATCGGCCAGATAATAGAGTCCGAAGAGGTCGGCGCGTGCCTCCTCAATCGTACTGCCATAGGCTTTCAGCGCGTCGGGCGACGTGCCGGGCAGAAGCTGACCGCTACCGTGACCCAAGCACTCATGCAGATCGGTGTGGAGATCATCACAGAGATCACCGTATTTTCGGATCAACTCGCGTGTCGGCTCATCGATGACAAACTCCTCGTTCATCCCCGAATCTTTGGCGGCTTGGTTGTAAGCCTCCGTGAGGTTGCCGATCGTCACGCTTTTCGAACCGTATCTCGCACGTATCCAGTCGGCATTGGGCAGGTTGATGCCGATCGCCGACGACGGATATTCGTCACCGCCGAGCATAGCGGCGCAGATCACTTTGGCCGAGACGCCCTTGACCTTAGCCTTGCGGAAACGCGGATCCACGGGCGAATGATCCTCAAACCACTGTGCGTTGTCGGCTATCTTGCGTGTTCTTTCGGTGGCCACCTCATCTTTATATTCCACGATACCCTCCCACGATCCTTTCAGCCCGAGAGGGTCACCATACACCTCGATAAATCCATTGATAAAGTCAACATTGCCTTCGTTTTCACGAAGCCACTCGATGGAATACTCGTCAAACAGTTTGAGGTCGCCCGTGCGATAGTAGTCTGTTAACAGCGTGATGACGCGCCGCTGCTGGTCGTTCTCCGCCACCTCACGTGCTTTTTCCAACCAGTAGACGATCTTGCGGATGGGCTCTCCATACAGTCCAGCCGCTGTGTAGCGCTCTTCTACGAGCTGTCCGTCTTTCTTGACCAGTTTGGAATTCAGTCCGAACGAAGGTTGCTCGTTGCCACCGGCCTGTCGGCGCAGCTGCTCGTAATATTGCTCGGCCTCCTGCTGCGTCACGCCCTCATAATAGTTGCAGGCCGATGTCTTCACAAGATCCTCGCCGTCGGCTTGGTTGACGCGTTTTGGCAGCACGCCAGGATCGAAGATGACGGGGCAGAGCACGTCCATCATCTCCTGCTTGGAACGGTAGTTGCCGGGCAGCACTTCAAAGGGTGTGTCGTCGACAGCCTTGCGCAGCCACGACTCCGAAAAGTCAGGCTGGAACTTCTCGCAGCCATAGTGATGATAGATGCCATTGGAGAACCACACACGTTTCAGGTAGACCGTCATCGCAAGAAAGTCCTTGTTCTCATGGTCGCCCGGGAAATGCACGTACAAGTTCTCCAGCAACTTACGTATCGGCAGGTTGTATTTGCCAAACTGATCAGTGGTGATGTCCCTTCCGGTCAGTGCGGCTTTGGACAGATAATAGATATATTTCTTTTGCCGCAGAGACAACTGCCCGAATCCATTCAGGCGGTATCTCAGCATCTGGAGGTCAGCGAAACGCTCACCGGCAAAGGCGAATGTGTTGTTTTCCATCACTATAGTACTAAAAAACGATACCAATAGGCGAACCACCCGGCGCATGAATGATTTTCTATGGCGGTGATTGTAATTGGTTATGCAGACGTTTACTCCTCCTTTACGTTATCATGTTTACTCTGATTTCACTTTGTTTTTTGATCCCGGTTTACGTCCGCGCTTCTTGGGGCGGTCGAGCAATGAGGGATGGGTAGCCAGGTGTTTGATCTTGTATTCACGCGGCGTGATACCATTAACCTTGAAGAAAGAGGCATAGAACGACTGACGGTTGGAGAAGCCAACCATATCAGAGATGTCCTCCATGTTCAAATCCTGATAGCGACGGTCGACTAAAAGCGACATTGCTTCCTGAATGCGGTATTGATTGACATAGGAGGTATAGTTCATGTGAAAACGCACATTCACAACAGCTGAGATGTAACGGGTGTTGGTACCAAGGTCTTCGGCAAGCTGCTTGGCAGAATATTCCTTGTCCTTATACTTCTTTTGGATGATGATGATGTTATTGATTTTCTCCTCCAGTTCATCCATGAGCTTGGGACTGACAAGCGAGCGATAGGCAGCTTCCTTTTCTTTCTTTTCTGTGATGTTGTACTTTGTCATAATATTGTTGATGTATTGGTAAATGCTTTCTTACTTTGCAAAATTAATAAAATCATTTTAATAAGCAAACTTTCTTGCTTCTTTTTTCAAGCGCTATCAGTGTTTTTTGTTATTTTTAAAAAATAGATCTGCTTTCAAAGCAAAATATCTTTAGTATCAATGGTTAATATGAAAGCAACAGATAACAATTATCAACTCTTACTTTATTTTTGAGAACAATTTTCTTTCAACAAATATGATAAAAACACTTCAAGGAGCAACTATGAAGAAGAGAGAAATATTCCGTTACTTCTTTTGGTGTTTGAAGTATTTTATATATCTTTGCACGCATACAAGGTCATCACATGAGGGACGCTCCACTGTCGCGCCGATCATGATAGATCCAAAAGCAATATCATTAACTAAAAACTAATCAAAAATGGAAAGAACATGGAGATGGTTTGGCCGTAAAGACCTGATTACGCTCGACATGCTTCGACAGATTGGCGTACAGGGCATTGTCACGGCACTGCATGACGTGCCGCTCGGACAAATATGGTTGCAACAGCAGATCCACGACCTGAAGACATACATCGAGTCATACGGCATGAGATGGAGTGTTGTTGAGTCTCTCCCCGTCACCGAGACAATTAAATATGGTGGGCCTGACCGCGACGAGCAGATCAGTATCTATTGCGAGTGTCTGCGCCACTTAGCCGCTGAGGGCATCCACACGATCTGCTATAACTTCATGCCCGTACTCGACTGGGCACGCACCGACCTGCTTCATCTCAACCCCAACGGATCGAGCAATCTCTACTTCAGCATACCCGAATTTGCCTATTTCGACATCGATCTCTTGAAGCGTGAGGGCGCTGAGGAGGACTGGAGAAACTTCCAGGTACTCGGCCCCGATGGCAAGCCCAACGGCAGAGACATATTAAAAGAGGTGTCGGAACTGCGCAAGCTGATGACGCCGGAGAAAGATCATGCGCTCGTGGAGAACATTGTCATCAAGACACAAGGCTTCGTATCCGGTAACTTCAAGGAAGGCGACGAGCATCCGCTCGGCCTCTTCCGTGAGTTGCTGAAGAGATATGAGGGCATCGACCGCGAGCAGTTGCGCGCCAACATGAAGTATTTCCTCGACGCGATCATGCCGGTCTGCGACGAGTGCGATATGTATATGTGCGTTCATCCCGACGATCCTCCTTTCCAAATTCTCGGCTTGCCACGTATCATCACGTGCGCCGACGACATAGAGTGGCTGCTCAACACTGTCCCCGACAAGCACAACGGTCTGACCTTCTGCGCCGGTTCGCTCTCCGCGGGTGCCCAAAACAACTTGCCGGAGATGGCCCGCCGCTTTGCCGGTCGCACGAGTTTCGTGCATCTGCGCAGCTGTCACGTCTTCCCCAACGGCGACTTCACTGAGGCCAGCCATTTGGGCGGTCGCGCTGATCTCGTGGCGCTGGCTCATATCTTCGAGCAGGAGGAACAGCAGCGCAAGGCAGGCAAGGCCCTGCTCTCTTCACCCAACGCACAGGTACTGCCCATGCGTGTGGACCACGGTATGACGATGCTCGGCGACGAGAAGCGTGGATACAATGCCGGATACAGCTTCCTTGGCCGTATGTTTGCCATGGGACAGGTGCAAGGCATCCTCGCCGCAGTGGATAAGGAATTAGGTATCAAATACGAACAACCAGGATTTTTTGATTAAACCATGAACGAACTATTTAACATTAAAGACTATGTTGTCGTCATCACTGGCGGCACGGGCGTCCTTGGCCGCTGCATCGGCAAATACCTTGCAGAGCAAGGCGCCAAGATCGCTATCCTCGGACGTAAGGAAGAGGTAGGCAACGAAATCGTGAAAGAAATCACTGACAAAGGCGGCGTCGCCAAATTCTATAAGACCGACGTGATGAACGTGGAACTGGTGAAACAGAACTGTGAGGACATCCTCAAGGACTTCGGACGCGTAGACACACTGCTCAACGCCGCCGGGGGCAACATGAAAGGAGCCACCATCGCACCGGATCAGAACTTCTTCGACCTCGATCCCGAACAGTTCCAAAAGGTGCTCAACCTCAACCTCACGGGTACGGTGATCCCTACCCAGGTGTTCCTCAAGCCGATGGTCAAGCAGGGAAAGGGTTCGATCATCAACTTCAGTAGCATGGCAGCCTTCCGTCCGATGACACGTGTCTGCGGTTATGCGGCTGCCAAGGCCGGCATCTCCAACTTCACCGCTTACATGGCCACCGAGACCGCCAAGAAGTTTGGCGAAGGCATCCGCGTCAACGCGATCGCTCCGGGATTCTTCATCACGGAACAAAACCGCGCACTGCTCACCAATCCCGACGGCAGCTATACTCAGCGTGGCAACGACGTGATCCGTCAGACGCCATTCGGTCGCATGGGTAAACCCGAAGAACTCTGCGGTACGATCCACTATCTGATGAGTGATGCCGCCGCCTTCGTCACCGGCACCGTAGCCATCGTGGACGGAGGCTTCAATGTCTTCGCCATGTAGCGGATAGCTTTTTCGGGCAAGCTACAAGCCACACGATCAATAGTCTCATCCCTAAAAAGCCTTACGGCAAGGGGGGAGGGAAACCGGATCGTGTGGCTTGTTTTGTTAAGCCCCGACCAGTGCCAAGAATGTACAGAATACCTTATATTTATAAGCAAAAAAGCTATCCCCACATATCAAGTAAGCTTCGAGAACCAAAAATTTAACAGAAGAATAAGTTTTCCTTAAAAAAAATGGATAAAAAGTTTGCCGTTCTAAAAAATATGATTACCTTTGCAGTGTTATCCTGAAAACAATCTTTTTACCTTGAAGGAACTAATACCTATTGAAGATTAAGAGCGGTTGCCTGCGAAGGTGATCGCTTTTTTGTGCCCTTTTCAGGCCTCGCCACAACCCTGCGAAGCCTCCCACTCCACATCTTTCTCCTTTATTCATGTTCATCATTTTCCCTAACCCAAAGAGAAGGAGCCGCCGGAATAATATAGCGAAAGTGCTTTGTCATTGCAAAAATAATCAGTATCTTTGCATTATGGAAAACTAACAACAATACGCAATATGACTTATACTTTGCTTGCAGACAGTGGTTCTACAAAGACTGATTGGTCTTTAATGGCCGACGGAACCGTTGCCGCACATATCCGCACGAAAGGATTGAATCCCTTCCAAATGAGCGAGGACGAGATCGCCAACGAAGTAAAGACCGCTCTCCTACCCCAGTTGCAATCGGCTTGCAGCAACGAAGCGACAGCTTCAAAGCAGGATCTCGGCAGCCGCACCCTCAACAGCCTCCACTTCTATGGTGCGGGCTGCACACCGGAAAAGATTCCCGTGGTGGAGCGTGCTCTACGCCGTCATCTCCATGTCACCGGCGTCTGCGAGGTGGCCAGCGATATGCTTGGCGCGGCAAGAGCGCTCTGCGGTGATCAGCCCGGCATCGCATGTATCTTAGGGACGGGCAGTAATTCCTGCGCCTACGACGGTGAGGAAATCGTGAAGAACGTGCCAGCGCTCGGATTCATCCTCGGTGACGAGGGCAGCGGTGCTGTCTTGGGCAAGACGCTCGTCGCAGACATCCTGAAAAACCAGTTGCCGCAGACGATCATCCAGCGCTTCAACGACAAATACCACCTCACGGCCGCCGACATCATCGACCGTGTCTATCGCCAGCCGAAGCCCAACACGTTCCTGGCCTCCTTCGTTCCCTTCCTGCAGGAAAACATCGCCGAGCCTGCCATCTACGCGCTCGTCAAGGAGGGCTTCCGCCGTTTCCTCTGCCGCAACGTCAAGCAATACGACGGTTGGAACCAGTTGCCGATCGGCTTCAACGGCAGCATCGCACTCATCTATCGCCAGCCGCTCGAAGAAGTGATGAAGGAGGAAGGCATGAAGATCGGCAGGATCATCCAGGCTCCGATCGACGGACTCATCGAGCAGGAAGCCGCACAGTGGAACAAGAAACACTGATCCGCATTGAAAATTCTTAATAACTAAGCATACACCATGAAAAAACAAATTCATCAGCGCATCGCGGCGTTGCTGTTCGCAGCGGTCGCTGTGATGACAGCTGCCGCTCAGTCGGCCCGTCACTTCGAACTCCGTAACAGCCAAGACGGGCTCTCCACGCTCACCGTCTATCTTCCTGAGCACCCTACAGGACGTGCCGTCCTCGGCTGTCCGGGCGGTGGTTATGCCCATCTCGCCATGCAACACGAGGGGCACGACTGGGCTCCGTACTTCAACAATCAGGGCATTGCCTATGCCGTACTGAAATACAGAATGCCAAAAGGCGACCGCAATATCCCACTCTCCGACGCGTATCAGGCCATGAAGACGCTGCGCGACTCGGCCGACGTGTGGCAGATCAACTCCGACGACATCGGCATCATGGGTTTCTCGGCCGGCGGACATCTGGCCTCGTCGGTGAGCACACATGCGCCCTGGGCCATGCGGCCCAACTTCAGCATTCTGTTCTACCCCGTCATCACCATGGCCAAAGGCACACACGAAGGTTCGCGCGACAACTTCCTCGGCTCTGACAGAAACAACAAAGAGACCGTCAAGCAGTGGAGCAACGAGACGCAGGTGCGCTCCCACCTCACGCCACCGGCCATCATCCTGCTGGCCAACGACGACGAAGTCGTGCCGCCCGTACAGAACGGCGTGGCTTACTATAGCAGCATGAGGGCTTGCAGCAACACCTGCTCGCTGATGATATACCCTCATGGTGGCCATGGCTTTGGCATCATGCCCACTTTCCCTTCTCACCAACAAATGATGGACGACCTCACTGCATGGTTGAAAGCGTTGCCCAGTCCACAGCCTCACGCCATCCGCGTGGCATGTATCGGCAACAGCATCACCGACGGATTTGGCATCGGCATGAGCGATGAGCAGGGCTATCCGGCACAACTGCAAAGAATGCTCGGCAAGGGCTACCTTGTCAAGAACTTCGGTGTGTCTGCCCGTACGCTGCTCAGCAAAGGCGATCTGCCCTATGTGCGTGAAGAGGCATGGCAGGACGCTCAGGCCTTCCGCCCGGATATCGTCATCGTGAAACTCGGTACGAACGACACCAAGCCCCACAACTGGGTACACAACGCTGAGTTCAAACACGATCTGATGGCGATGACCGACACGCTCAAGGCGCTGCCCTCACATCCAAGGATCTGGCTGTGCTCACCCATTCCAGCCGTCAAACCCTCATGGGACATCAACGACAGCATCATCGCCAACCATATTGCGCCGATCGTCAAGCAGGTGGCTCGCAAGGAAAAAGTGCAGTATATCGATCTCCACACGGCCTTCCATCCTGCTGAAGGCATGACCACCGATGGCATCATGCAGTCCGACGGCATCCATCCGACACGGAAAGGTGCTAAGCTCCTGGCAAAGATCATCATGGAGACCATCACCAAGAAGTAGAACTTCACTGCTTGGTCGCAATACCACCAGGACAGCATCAAAGATACTGTATCGCATGCAAGTACCTCCATATTTATATAAAAACACCCTGACCGAGCAAGGCTTACATCCTCGGCCAGGGTGTTTTTGTATATTACAACAAGAAGAAAGTTTGTTCAAGAAACTGACATTTTTCGGCCTCTGAGAATCGAAAAATCAGAAGCCAAAGGATGCTTGGCCCAAAAGAAGCCCATTTTTTGAGCAATTTTACTAACATACTGATAATCAGATATTTGTGTTATATAACGTACAAAACCTACTTCCCGAAGCCTTCATTTTTGCCATTTTACTTGTTCAAAAAGGCCATTTTTGCCAATCATCTCGGTACTTTGACCGTGTAAAACTACCGAGATGACGAGAAATTCTCTAGAGAATTTCTCGTCAAAGTACCTTTTTCATCTTGTCAAAGTACCCTTTTCTCGCTCTTTTCAAGCAAAAATGACTTTGCGAATCCAAAAGTCTCATTTCTTCATCTCTAGATTGTGATCTCTCCACGACAAACTTTTGTCGGGAAAAATCAAAGTACGACATTGCTTTAAATTATATAAATTGACATGTGAGAGCAAAAGAGTACTGATGGAGTTGCAGAATTCAGAATTTTACATTACCTTTGTAACAGCAATCAGGATAACGGTGCCAAGCGGCCCTGGAAAAGTATTCGAAGCGTTTTTCTTTTAATAACTATATATATAAAATAATGAGTGTCAATATCAATAGAAACGGTCAGAAGCGAGTAGTCATCGTTGGTGGCGGCTTAGGAGGCCTGCGGCTTACCAACCAACTCAAAGACAGCAACCTGCAAGTCGTACTCATCGACAAGAACAACTACCATCAGTTTCCCCCATTGATCTACCAGGTGGCTTCGGCCGGACTGGCTCCCAGTTCCATCTCCTTCCCCTTCCGACAGATCTTCCGCAAGCGCAAGAACTTCTATTTCCGTATGGCTGAAGCCCGCGCGGTCTTTCCCGACAAGAAGATCCTGCAGACGTCCATCGGTAAGATCGACTACGACTATCTCGTTTTCGCAGCCGGAGCTACGACCAACTTCTTTGGCAACAAGAACGTAGAAGAATGGGCCATCCCCATGCGTACCCTGTCTGAGGCCATGGGCCTGCGCAATGCACTGCTCTCAAATCTCGAGCGTGCGCTGACCTGCGCCACGGAGGAAGAGCGGCAGGAACTGCTCAACGTCGTCATCGTTGGCGGTGGTGCTACCGGCGTGGAAATTGCCGGTGCGATCTCGGAGATGAAGCGCTATGTCATCCCCTACGACTATCCCGACATGGACGCATCGCACATGCATATCTATCTGCTTGAGGCCGGTGACCGACTCTTGGCAGGTATGTCACAGGAAGCATCAGAGAAGGCACTCAAATATTTAAGGGACATGGGCGTCGACGTACAGTTCGGCAAGATGGTAACGGACTACCGCGACTATCATATCATCATCAAGGACGGCACATCGATCGCCACGCGCACTTTCCTTTGGGTTTCCGGTATCTGTGCCCAACCGGTCACGGGCATCGAAGGCGACAAGCTTGGACGTGGCTTCCGCATTCTCGTCGACGGCTGCAACCGTGTACGTGGCTACGACAATATCTTCGCCATTGGTGACCAGTGCCTGATGACTGCAGATCCGAGATATCCCAAAGGCCATCCACAATTGGCACAGGTGGCTATCCAGCAGGCTATCCAACTGGCAGAAAACCTCATAAGGCTTTCGCACCACGACACGGATCTCAAGCCCTTCCACTACAACGACCTTGGCTCGATGGCCACCGTTGGCCGCAACAAGGCTGTCGCTGATCTGGGCAAGGTACGGACACAGGGCTTCATGGCTTGGGTGCTGTGGCTCATCGTTCACCTCCGCTCCATCTTGGGTGTGCGCAACAAGCTGATGGTAATGCTCAGTTGGGCATGGCAATATTTCAGTTACAACGTCTCGATCCGTACGATCGTCTACGCCACCAAGCCAAAGATGATCCGCGAGCGCATCAAACGAGAGCAGACCACACACTTGGGTGAGGATCTAAAGCCTCACCCCCAGCCCCTCTCCAAAGGAGAGGGGAGGAATTACTCTAGCGAAACCCTATAGACACCTTATGCTTATCGAAGCAACTGGTTGTAGACTTTTGGGCTAAAGAGAGGCTAAGATACATACAAAAAAAATGAAGAGGACAGACAGCAAATGCAGTCTGTCCTCTTCGTCTTTTTGTATTTTGTCTGTAGTCCAGTATTCCCGCCACGCTTCCCTCACACTTTCCTTACACCCCTATATTCCCTCGCACATGAATTGTTTAACCAGCATATCACTCCCCTCTCCTTCGGAGAGGGGTTGTGGGGGGGGAGGCTGGAGAGGCTGTTGTGAGTGAGGCTGCTTTTTTACTTTGTCACAAACGCCATCAGCTCCTTGCCGAGCGCGTCAGCCGCTTCGGCAGTATGCGCCTCACTGTAGACACGGATGATCGGCTCAGTGTTGCTCTTGCGCAGGTGCACCCACTTATCGGGGAAGTCGAGCTTCACGCCGTCGATGTCAGTAACCTGTACGTCGGGCTGAGAAGCGAAGTGCTCCTTCACCTTATTTAATATGGCGTCAATGTCAGTATCAGGCTGCAAGTCCACGCGGTTCTTTGCCATGAAATAGTTCGGGAACGTAGCGCGCAGCTGACTGGCCCTCATGCCTTTCTGTGCCATGCTGCTGAGGAAGAGGCCAATGCCCACGAGGGCATCACGACCGTAGTGGCTCCCAGGATAGATGACTCCGCCATTGCCCTCACCACCGATGACGGCTCCAACCTCCTTCATCTTGGTTGTGACATTCACCTCGCCGACGGCTGCAGCGTAGTACTTGCAGCCATGACGCTCCGTGACATCACGCAGGGCGCGCGTAGAACTCAGGTTGCTCACGGTAGAACCTTTGACATGGTCGAGGATGTAGTCAGCCACCGTCACCAATGTGTATTCCTCGCCATACATCTTACCGTTCTCCTGGATGAAGGCCAGACGGTCTACATCCGGATCCACCACGATACCGAGATCATAACCTCCACCGGCTACCTCGCTCATGATGCCGCCGAGGTTGCGCTCCAGGGGCTCAGGGTTATGGGCAAAATCACCGTTAGCCTTGCCGTTGAGGAACTTATATTCCACGCCGAGCGCATCGAGCAGATGCGGCAGGATGATGCCGCCGACCGAGTTGATCGAGTCAACACATACCTTGAAGTGAGCCTTCTTGATGGCATCCACATCCACGAGGTCGAGTGCCAGCACGCTGTTGATATGACGCTGGTTAAAGCTGTCGTCGTGGGCGTAGTGTCCGAGATGGTCTACATCTGCGTATTCGAAATCCTCTTTTGCTGCAATGTCCAGCACGGCATTGCCGTCGGCTTTGGTCAGGAACTCGCCCTCGTTGTTGAGCAACTTCAGCGCATTCCAGTGACGGGGATTGTGGCTGGCTGTGATGATGATGCCGCCGTCGGCGCCACTCATGCGCACGGCGAGCTCGGTGGTCGGCGTTGTTGCCAAGCCGATGTCAAGCACATCGTAGCCCATGCCCATCAGCGTGCCACAGACAACACTGCGGACCATCGGACCGGAGATGCGGGCGTCACGCCCGACGACAATCTTGTTGGCTGAAGACTTGGCGCTGCGACGGATGAAGGTAGCGTAAGCGGAAGTGAACTTCACAATGTCCAGGGGATTCAGCGTATCTCCTGTGCGGCCGCCAATGGTACCGCGAATGCCGGAAATAGATTTAATCAGAGTCATATATTGATAATCATCTATGATTTATTACTGTCGGTTATCGCCCACGCTGGTAGGTGATGTCGTAGAGACAGGGGTAGACACTGGCCGTAGCATAGGTCTGTCCCATGTCGTGAGGCACGATGAGCCGCACCTTAGCAATCTCGTCATCAGCGTTGACATAGCGGCCTAAGTTGATGAACGTCAGCGGAACAAGCCAGCCCTGAGGAACGGTTGTTGAACCATTGCCATAGGCGCGGTACATCAAACTGCTCGTATCAAACGAACCACGGAAAGTGCCGGAGTTGTTGGTCACGCTGATCTTATCGAACGTCTGAGAAACGCTCGGAAAAAGAACATTGCTCAACTGAATGCTGTCCGTCAGCAGGTTGCGCTCAGTGAATCGGCACAGGACGGTGGCACTCTCGCCATAAGCCAAAGGCTTTCCTGAGCCACGGCGAACAATCTGCATATATACGCCGGAGGACTCAAAGAGCACCCATTCGTTCTTCTTTACGTCGGTCGTCGTGTCCTTGAGAAACTCATCTTCTGAGATCACGGTCACTGCCGAGTCAGCAATATACTTGTTGATAGCTGATTTCTCACGCTTCTTCTGGTCAGCATAAGTTTCCTCATTGTTGCAGGAAGCGATCATCATGAAGCCTATCAGCATCAGGCACAAAAAGCCCAGTTTCCTCATTGTCTGTCTATTATTGTTGATTAATATTGCAAAGGTAACAAAAAAAGGCTGGATAGTACTGATATAGAGGAATAAAAAACATTAAATGCCATCATCAGCCCTTCAGTTGCTCACGATAAAAAGTAAAGGCTTCGCGTGTGATCTTCTCTGCCTCCTCGATAGAACAGTCGAGATGCCCGCCGCTGGCATTGAAGTGTCCGCCACCATTGAAGAAGCGGCGCGCCATGTCCTCCACAGAGAAGTCGTCGACAGAGCGAAGGCTGACCCAAATCTTGTTGTCGATGCGGTCGTCCTCACGCAGCGAGACGCTGACCTTCATGCCCTTGATGCGCAGTGGCTCGTTAACAAGTCCCTCTGCATCACCGCGCTTGTAATGGAAGTCGAGCATGTTTTGGCGTGTCAGCGTATAGTAAGAAGCGTGGATGTCCTCAAAGACATTGAGTTTCTGTGACATCAGATAGCCGCGCAGGCGGATGGCCCACGTGCTGTAGTTATTGAACACGTTGCGATAGATCTTGTCCTTGTCAATGCCTTTGGTGAGTAACTGACAGATGATGTAGAAGATCTCCGGACGTGAGGACGCGAAGGTGAAGCCGCCTGTGTCGGTCATCATGCCGCAATAGTCGCAAACGGCAAAGGTCTTGCCGAGCCTATCAAAGACGCCTAACTGCCAAGCGGCACGGAAGACAACCTCCGAAGCCGAGCAGAACTCTTCGGAGCTGACTTTTACGTCAGCCTGCATCTGTGGGCCAAGATGGTGGTCGAAGAGTACACGCGGTGCCTGGCAGGCGGTAAGGATCTCTGCCATGGTGTCGACACGGCTGTTGTCATTAAAGTCGATGCAAAAGAGCAGGTCAGCCTTGTTGAGCGCCTGCGTGACTTTCTCGGGATGCTTGTCGTAGCGGATGATGGCATGCGTGCCCGGCAGCCACTGTAAAAAATCGGGATAGGCATTGGGCATGATGACGGCAGGCTCCTTGCCAAAAGCCTCACGCAGGCAGGCAGCCCAGGCCAGACATGAACCCATCGCATCGCCGTCGGGACGCGAATGGCCTGTTATCACGATATGATTGGAAGACGATATTTTCTCTTTCAACCAAAGAAGATCGTTCTCGGAAAGAACGTTGAGATTCATTTCTGTATTCATAGTTGCAAAGGTAGCAAATTATTAGGAAAAAGGAAATGGATATATGAAAATAAATCAGGATAGGATCACTCCTACCCTGATTATAAGAAGAAAGATAAAGGATGTCATTCTTGATGCAGCTCCTCAAAGGCTTTGTCGAAAGCCTTTGGGCGGCGGGCTGTGAAGCAGATATTGACCAGACAGTTGGCGATGAGCTCGTCATCGGTCAGATCCACGCCTTTCTCTCTGACGAGGTTCTTGCCGAGGCATACCTCCCACGTGGTGTTGAAGTCGCGGTCTTCTGCTCCCATATACTTCAGATCGCCCGGTCCGTCGATGATCTTGAAGCGTATCGGCTTCTTGGAAGGCACGGGGCGCATGTTCAGCAACAGGTCGTAGGCCAGGCGGAGCTGGTCACGGTAGCCTGATGTGCCGGGATACATATTATTAATGGTGGCCATGATCTCGTCGAAACGATAGGCCTGCAAGAGATCGTAGAGAATCATAACAGCTGCTGATAAAGATGATATTCTACCATTAGAACTTTGCCATCTTGATGGCGTCGACAGCGCACTCGTCGCCTTTGTTGCCAAGCTTACCACCGCAGCGGTCCACAGCCTGCTGATGATCATCAGTCGTCAGCAGTCCAAAGATCACAGGAATGTTCTGTGTGGCATTGAGACGTGAGATGCCAAAGGTGACGCCCTGGCAGATATAGTCGAAGTGCGGCGTGTCGCCACGGATGACGCTGCCCAGGATGATAATGGCGTCGAAGCCGTCGTTCTTGCACAGTTGCTGTGCGCCATAGACGAGTTCGAAGCTTCCGGGCACGGTCTTGACATGGATGTTCTCGGGTAGTGCGCCATGCTTCTCAAGCGTAGACACGCAACCGTCGAGCAGTGCGCCCGTGATATCCTTGTTCCACTCAGCGACGACGATACCGAAGCACATGTTGCTGGCATCGGGTACGCTTGTCGTGTCGTAATCAGATAAATGATGTAATGCTGTAGCCATAATAATTTTAGCTAAATCCTCCTAACGTTGCGAAAGAGCCATCGCTTAGATGCTGGCTCTCTCGATGTATTTGTCGATCTCGTTGCTCTGAACAAGCTGAGAGTTGACATATTTCTTCTTGATGTCCTGATAGACTTTCAGCGCGTCTGCCTTCTTGCCCTGAGACTCCAGCAACTCGCCGGCCTGCAGACGGAAGATAGGAGACAGACTGTTGTTGGTGCCGTCCTCAGCTTTGTCATCAGCCTTGTCAGCAGCCTCCTGGAGTTTACTTACAGCCTTGTCGATCTGTCCGACATGAGCGTAGGCGTTGCCCAGAGCCTCGATAGCGGCAGGACTGACCATGGCGTCGCCCTTGGGAGAATAGTCCTCAAGATACTTGACGGCATCGCTCCACTTTCCCAAATAAGCATAGCTCAGTCCGGCATAGAGCTTAGCGAGGTTGCCGGCATCCGTAGAACTATAGTCATCGGCAATCTTCACAAAGCCGCTGTAGCCTGCGCCATCGCCGTTGAGCGCCTTGTCGAACTGCTCGGCATTGAAGTACTCCTGACCACGAGCCAATGCAGTACTGGCTTTCTCCTCACGGGGACCGCCAATGAATGCGCTATAGCAGAAATATCCTGCGATAATGACTACCACTGCGATGATAGCACCCAGTAAAATCTTCTTGTTCTTGTCGAAAAACTCTTGTGACTTAAAGGCAGCGTCAAATGTTGCCTGACCGTTGTTGTTTGCCATTTATTTGAAATGATTTTTTATTATTTCGTTGACGATTGTTGATACACAGCGACTGTGTCTCTTACAGACACGGCGCAATATATCGGTACAAAATTAGCAATTTTCCCTCGAATACTAAAATTTATGCGACTCTTTTTTCGCTTTTTAGCTTCAAAACTCTTATCTTTGCATATGTAAGGCAAGGGAAAGCCCAAATAGAGCCCATAGGATTATGAGACTAAAGAAGATATCAATCATCAATTACAAGAATATAAAGAGCACTGCGCTGGAGCTCTCGCCGAAGGTGAACTGCTTCATCGGCAACAACGGTGAAGGCAAAACCAATATCCTTGACGCGGTCTATTTCCTCTCGTTCTGCCACAGCAGCTTCACCAACATCGACTCACAGGTGATCAACCACGACACAGAGTTCTTTGTCATCGAGGGCGACTATGAGGGCGACGAGGGACAGCAGGAGAACATCTACGCGGCCATGAAACGCGGACGGCATAAGCAGTTCAAGCGCAACCACAAGGACTATAAGAAGCTCTCAACGCACATCGGGCTCATCCCGCTCATCTTTGTCACGCCATCGGACAACAGTCTGGTCAGCGGAACGAGCGAGGAGCGACGCCGGCTCATGGACGTGGTCATTGCGCAGTATGACCATACTTATATGGACGCGCTGACACGCTACAACAAAGCCTTGCAGCAGCGCAACGCCCTGCTGAAGATGGAAACAGAGCCCGACGCCTCGCTCATGGACCTATGGGAAGAGGAGATGGCTTCGGCCGGAGAAGAAGTTTTTCACAAGCGCAGCCAGTTCGTGGAAGAGATGACACCGGTGTTTCAGCAGATCTACGACATGCTCTCGGATCACCACGAGGCGGTCTCGCTGCACTATGTCTCCCACGGACAACGTGGTCCTTTGCTCGACGTGATTCGTCGCGACCGTCTGCGAGACCGTGCCGTGGGCTATTCGCTCCACGGTATTCACCGCGACGATCTGGAGATGCTCCTTGAGGGCTATCCCATGCGACGCGAGGCAAGCCAGGGACAGACGAAGACTTACGTGCTGGCATTGAAGCTCGCTCAGTTCTCCTTCCTAAAGAAGACGGCATCAGACACCACGCCGTTGCTGCTTCTCGACGACATCTTTGACAAGCTCGACGCCCGCCGGGTGGAGCAGATTATCAAACTCGTGGCCCGCCCTGACTATGGACAGATTTTCATCACGGACACCAACCGCGACCATCTCGACCATATCCTGCAACACGTCGGCGAGGATTATAAACTCTTCCATGTGGAGGACGGAAATGCTACGCAATGTTGAGTGTTGAATGATGAATGTTGAATGAATACAATGTTGAAACCATTCATCACTCATCATTCAACATTCATCATTGGAATAACTCATCATTCATCATTCAACACTCATCATTGAATATATGTTTAAGCGCGAAGTAAAACCGATTGGCGACCTGCTGAAGGAAATGCTCAGAAAAGAAGGACTGGAGACACCACTGCTACAGCGGCGCATCGTGGATGCTTGGGATGAAGTCATGGGACACACGATCTCGAGCTATACCCACGAAAAGTTCATCCGCAACCAAGTGATGCACGTGAAGATCGACAACCCCGCGCTGCGACAAGACCTCAGCATGATGCACACACAGATCACCCGCCGCCTCAACGATGCCGTCGGCTCATCGGTTATCAGCGACGTAAGGGTCTACTGATGATCATCACTACCTGCAAACCTTGTAAAGACTAAAACCACATGAAGAAACCTAAGACGATTCTGATAGCCCAACTGCTTCTTCTGCCCTTGATGATACCCTTGTTCATCACGGGCTGCACGCCGCGTGCCTCTTATAAATATAAAATAGGTGTGTCGCAATGTGTCGGCGGACGTTGGCGCGACAAAGTCAACAACGAGATGCTGTCCGCACAACATCTCTACGATACCGACGTGAAAGTATGTATCATCAATGCAGACAACAACACCGACCGGCAGCGTCAGCAGATCGACAGCCTCATCAATGCCGACGTGGACTTGCTCGTCATCTCTCCCAACGAATATAAGCCCCTCTCGCCCTGCGTGGAAAGAGCAAAGAAGCGCGGAATCCCCGTCATTCTTTTTGAGCGGAAGACTTCATCTAACGACTACACAGCCTATATCGGCGGTGACAACGTGGAGGCCGGACGCGCCATCGGCACGTACGCCGCACGCCTTTGTCGCGACAGCATACACGTAGGCCGACGCCCGGTAGTGTTGGAGATCACCGGACAACTGGTGATGTCGCCAGACCGCGAGCGCTACCAAGGCTTCTCCAGCGTGATGAAGAAGCACCCTGAACTGGATTTTCAACATATCAAAACCAACTGGTCTTTGGAAGACTCCTATGCAGCCACGAAGGAATGGCTGCAGGCAGGCAAGCCACTCGATGTGGTTTTCTGCCAAAGTGACTTGGCCTCTTTCGGCGCATACAAAGCCGCTAAGGAACTCGGAAAAGAAAAAGGGATCTACTTCCTCGGCGTAGACGCACTGCCCGGAGAAGGTATTGACGCCGTACAGCAGGGGAAGCTCGCCGCCAGTTATATCTACCCTACGCACGGCGAAGAGATCATTGCCTTGGCACTAAGAATACTTGAGCACAAGCCGTACAAGCGTACAAACATCATCAAGAGCATGGTGGTCACACCACAGAACGTCGACGAGATTGCCATCAACGCCAACGCAATGATGCGGCAAAACGAATACCTGATTACCATTCAGAATAAATTGGAGGACTATTTCGGGCTCTATCACGTGCAGCGCACTCTGCTCTTTGTGTCTCTCGTAGTGGCGCTGATCCTGTTGATTGCCGTGCTGCTCGTGTGGCGGGCCATTGTTATCACACGACGTGCCAACCGCCAGATGAAAGAATTGGGCGATGAACAAAACCGCTTCTACACCAATGCCAGCCACCAACTGCGCACACCTCTGACGCTCATCATCGGTCCGCTGCAGCAACTCGGCGAGAGCAAGACGCTCAGCGAGGGCGACCATGAGTTGCTCGGCATCGTTCAGCGCAATGCGGAACAATTGCTGCATCTCGTCACCGACGTACTGCAGTTCCAAAAGGAAACACAAAAGATGATCCAAGACCCTCAGCCCGATGACGCGCACGCCATCAGCCGACGGTCGGTGCAGGACGGGCAACACGACATTGTCGTGCGTGACCAAAGCGACGAACTCGCTACGGTGCTGATTGTCGACGACAACGACGACATGCGCCGCTATCTGCGCACACTGCTCCTCGACCGCTATTACGTACTCGAAGCCAGCGACGGGCAGAGCGGTTGGAAATTGGCTCGCGAGAGTGTTCCCGACCTGGTCATCAGCGACGTAATGATGCCGGTGATGGACGGACTGACCTTTTGTGCCAAGCTGAAAGCTGATCCACTGACCAGCCATATACCTGTCATCCTGCTCACCGCACGCAGCACGGAACAGCAACAGGCCGAAGGACTCAGCCAAGGCGCAGACGCCTATCTCACCAAGCCCTTCAGTGCTGAGGTGCTCATTGCGCATATCGTCAGTCTGCTTGCTAACCGACAGAAACTCAAGGAAGCCTTTGCTGCGGAAAAGCAACAGACAAACGACAACCATGAACAAGACGAAAAGCTCAGCACGCCCGACAAGATATTCATGGACACCCTGCGTCAGGCTATCCTTAAGAATATGAGTAACACCAAGCTGAAGATGGACGATCTCGGTGCCGACATGGGCATCAGCCGTGTGCAGCTCTACCGTAAGGTGAAGGCCATGACGGGCATGTCACCTGTGGAACTGCTGAAAGAGATGCGCCTCCAACGGGCCATGAAACTGCTCAAAGCCACCGACAAGACCGTAGCGGAAGTGGCCTATGAAGTAGGCTTCGGCACGCCGGGCTATTTCTCCTCCTGTTTCAAGAAGCAATACGGCAAATACCCTACAGACGTCAAAGAGGACGCAAAAGAATGAGTACAAGGACGCTATGCGGTTCAATAATTGTTTCTTTCGATTAGAAATTTGATACATGTCGAAAAAGTTACAACATTTGCACGAATGAATAACACAACTTTGAAATAGTCTTCGTAATTTCGTGGCAACAATCTTAGGATGGCCTCACGGAAAGCGAGGCTGCCTCAGAGTAGGAAAACAAAAAACCTAAATTAATAAAGACATGAACAACAAAATCAACAAGCTGGCTCTGGCCAGTGTCATGCTTTGCTTCTTTGCCATGGGTTTCGTCGACTTGGTGGGCATTGCATCGAATTTTGTGAAGAAAGACTTGGGACTCAATGATGCCACCGCCAACATCTTCCCCTCCCTGGTTTTCTTCTGGTTTCTCATCTTCTCTGTGCCGACCGGCGTGCTGATGAACAAGATCGGACGCAAGAAGACCGTATTGCTCTCACTCATCGTCACCGTGGTGTCACTCTTGCTGCCTCTCTTCGGTGAGAGCTTTGGTCTGATGCTCGTCAGCTTCTCGCTTTTGGGTATCGGCAACGCACTCATGCAGACATCGCTGAACCCGCTCGTAGCCACAGTGGTTCGTGGCGGTCACCTTGCCTCCACGCTCACCTTCGGCCAGTTTGTCAAGGCCATCGCCTCGTTCATGGCTCCCTACATCGCTGCCTGGGGCGCTACACAGGCCATACCCTCCTTCGGTCTCGGCTGGCGCGTGCTCTTCCCCATCTATATGATTATCGGCATTGCCGCCTCGCTGTTCCTGCTCTCCACACCTATCGAGGAAGAAGGTCCTGCCTTTGCCGGGGAGACTTCACCGACCGTGGGCAAGCAGTTTGCGGCCTGTTTCCGTCTGTTAGGTAAGCCCATCGTGCTGCTGAGCTTCGTCGGCATCATGTGCCACGTAGGTATCGACGTCGGTACGAACACTACAGCACCGAAGATTCTCATCGAGCGACTGGGAATGACGCTCAACGATGCCGCCTTCGCCACCTCACTCTACTTCATTTTCCGTACCCTCGGCTGCCTGACAGGCTCCTTCTTCCTGCGTGTGGTCAACAACCGATTGTTCTTTGTCATCTCCATCACAATGATGGCACTGTCGATGTGCGGTCTGTTCTTCGGAACCACCAAACTTGTACTCTATATCGCCATCGCTCTCGTAGGCTACGGCAACAGCAACGTCTTCTCACTCGTCTTCGCCCAAGCGCTGCAAAGTGTGCCCGACAAGCAGAATGAGGTCAGTGGTCTGATGATCATGGGACTCTTCGGTGGTACCATCTTCCCACTCCTCATGGGCTTTGCCTCTGATGCCATGGGGCAGGCCGGTGCTGTGCTCGTCATGGCCGTCGGAGTCGCCTATCTGTTTACCTATATCAAGAACGTCAAATAAATAATAACTATGAACAAAGTCATTGTCGGCCTCGGTGAGGCCTTATGGGATTGTCTGCCCGACGGCAGCAAACTGGGTGGTGCACCCGCCAATTTCGCTTATCATGCCAGTCAGTTTGGCAACGACGCCTATGCAATCAGCGCCATCGGTAACGACGCGCTCGGCGACCAAACGCTGAAGGAGTTCGACGACAAGCATCTGAAGTATATCATGCCACGTGTCGACTACCCAACCGGTACCGTACAGGTGGAACTCGATGAAGAAGGCATACCTACCTACGACATCAAACAGAACGTGGCTTGGGACAACATCCCGTTCACCCCAGAGGTTGAACACGTAGCCAAGCACTGCGGTTGCGTGTGCTTTGGTTCCTTGGCTCAGCGCAATAAGATATCACGTGACACGATCCATAGCTTCCTCGACACCACGCCGATGAGCTGCCTGAAGATCTTCGACATCAACTTGCGCCAGAACTTCTACACCAAAGAAATCATTCAGGACAGCCTGAAGGCTTGCGACATCCTGAAGATCAACGATGAGGAACTCGTCACCATCGGCCGCCTCTTCGGCTACCCCGGTCTCGACATCGAGAACAAATGCTATCTCATTCTCGGTAAGTACAACCTGAAAATGCTCGTGCTCACCTGCGGCACCAATGGCAGCTATGTCTTTGCTCCCGGCGTGAAGAGTTTCCAGCCAACACCCAAGGTGGAAGTGGATGATACGGTAGGTGCCGGCGACAGCTTCACGGGTTCTTTTGCCTCAGCCATCCTTGCCGGAATGCCTATCAAGGAAGCCCACAAGCTTGCCGTAGAAGTCAGTGCTTTCGTCTGCACACAGCCCGGCGCCATGCCTAAGTTGCCCGAAAACCTGATTAACAAAGTGAAGTAGTTCACATCAAGAGTATATCTTCCTCTTGAAAAGGAGGCAAACGAACTACCCCAATACACCTTATTTTATTATATATAGGGCGTATTGGGGTTCTTGCGTTTATTACATTGCTAATCCGTAATCTTACATTTTTGACCAATGCGTTGAATATTGTTACATGTATCAAATGTTACATCCTCTGAGCAGATCGTTGAATTGACTTATGTCAACATTTCCCTAACTTTGCAACCGAAATCAAATCATCCTCTACGGATTAATAACTAAAATTCAATCACATGAAACACTTCAGAAGAGCGTTGCTCAGCATGACGTTGGCAACTGTCAGTGTGTCGGCTTGGGCACAAGACATCATCGTCAGCGGTACAGTCAAGGATGCTACTGGTGAGCCCATCATCGGTGTGTCCGTCATCCAGAAAGGTACATCCAATGGTGCCGTCACCGACCTCGACGGCCACTTCTCGTTCAAGGCGCCACAGGGCTCCCCATTGGTCGTCTCCTATATAGGCTTTGCAACACAGGAGGTAAAGGCCGGCAGCAACCTGGTCATTGAGCTCAAGGAAAATGCCAAAGAGCTCAATGAGGTCGTCGTCACAGGCTACACGGTTCAGCGCAAGGCCGACCTGACCGGTTCTGTGACTGTGGTGAGCACAAAGGACTTGCAGACATCTCCTGATCCCGACCCCATGCGTGCTCTGCAAGGTAAGGTGCCGGGCATGACCGTCACCACAAACGGCTCTCCTATCGGTACGGGTACGGTGCGCATCCGTGGTATTGGTTCGTTCAACTCTTCGCAAGACCCTCTGTTCATTGTTGACGGTGTGCCGACCAACATGGCATTGAACTCACTCAACATGAACGACATCGAGAGCATGCAGGTGCTCAAAGACGCAGCCTCAGCCAGCATCTACGGTTCACGTGCTTCCAATGGTGTGATCATCATCACGACGAAGAAGGGTAAGAAAGGCGACAAGGTGGCCATCGACTTCTCGACCAACCTCACCGCTCAGTTCTATACCAACCAGTCGAAGATGAAGCTACTGAACACCAATGGCTACCTCACAGCCATGACACAGGCCGCTCTCAACGACGGACTTGACCCAGTAGCCTATGCCAGCAACTATGGTATTGATCTCAAGGCTGCTGCCGGTATCCCTATCACCGCTTACGACCCTGCAACCGGCAAGACTGTTTCTTATACGGCTGGCGGACGCTACAACGGATATATCAACGAGCGGCAGACCATGCCCTTCTCCGATACTGACTGGGTGGACGCCATCTCTCACACCGGCTTCTCACAGAACTATGACCTCTCGCTCTCACACGCCAACGACAAGCACAGCGCCATGTTCTCTTTGGGCTACAAAGATGTAGACGGTATCCTGAAGTACACCAGCTTCCAGAACATCGCCGCACGATTGAACACCTCATGGAATCTCAACAAGATGGTCACTGTGGGAGAGAACCTCACCGTCACCTACTCTACTCAGGTAGACTGCGCTCCGATGGAGAACGCACTGAAGATGCCGCCTATCGTACCGGTATATGAGAAAGACGGAAAGACTTTCGCCGGTCCTGTAGGTTCCATGTCTGACCGTGAGAACCCGGCCCGCGAACAGTATGACAACCGCGACAACCATCTCGACTACTGGAGAATCTTCGGTAACGCCTACGTGGAGTTGAAGCCCATCAAAGGCCTCACACTGAAGTCAAACTTCGGTATCGACTACAAGACATCGTTTATCAATGCTCTGACACACACCTACCAGTCTGACGTGGTCCGCAACAACATCGCCAAGACGACGCTCTCCAACAACAACGAGACCAACTGGGTATGGTCCAACACAGCCAACTATCTCTTCACGCTTTCTGGCGATCATCGTTTCAACATGCTGTTGGGTAGTGAGCTCTCAAAGCAGAGTGTCATCGACTTCTCAGCTTACTCTGAGGGTTATGCCTTGGAAGATGTAGACTATATGTGGCCCAATGCAGCCACCGGCACAATGAACAACAGCGGTGCCAAGGTAGGTTATCGCCTGGCTTCTTTCTTTGGCAAGATCGACTACAATTGGCAAGACCTGCTGCTGGCGTCGTTCACCATCCGCGAGGACGGCTCCTCACGCTTCGGTAAGAACAACCGCTGGGGTACCTTCCCTGCCGCCTCTCTCGGCTTCCGCTTCTCTCAGTTACTCCACTACAACTGGCTCAACGATGCCAAGTTGCGTCTCTCTTGGGGTGAGACCGGTAACCAGGCCATCGACAACAACGCGCAGTTCGGCCTCTATGTCGTAGACTACGGCCTCGACCGCGTCACTTCCACAGCCTATGACCTCGCTCTGCAAGGCTCGGGTACGTTCCCCTCCGGCTATCGTGCCACACAGTTGGCCAACCCAAACCTCAAATGGGAATCTGCTACACAGTACAACGTAGGTTTAGACTTCACCACGCTCGGCAACGCACTCTACGGTTCTGTTGATGCCTATATCAAGAATGTGAAGGACATGCTCATCAATCCTGCATACCTTGGAGCCACAGGTGAGGGCGGCAACCAATGGCAGAACGGTCCATCACTGCGCAACTGGGGCATGGAGTTCGCCTTGGGCTACAGAAAGACTTTGGCTTGCGGCCTCGGACTCGACCTCAACGGCAACCTGAGCTTCTTCCGCAACCGCGTCACCTATCTGCCCTCCTCAACGACAGGCGCTTATGCCCACACGACAACACAAGACCTCGTTCAGAGCCACAAGGCTTACGGTTCTATCGTAGGATATGTCGCCGACGGACTCTTCCAGACCCAGGAAGAAGTCGACGCCTCCGGTCAACCCAACGCCCGTCTCGGCGGTCTGAAATATAAAGACCTGACTCACGACGGTAAGATCACCAGCGACGACCAGACGTGGATCTACAATCCAGTTCCCGCCTTCTCCTACGGTCTGAACATCGGACTAACTTACAAAGACTTCGACATGACCATGTTCTGGCAGGGCGTTGCCGATCAGGATGTGTACAACAACCAAAAGTTCCAGACCGACTTCTGGGCCATCACCGACCCGGGATCGAACAAGGGTAGCCGACTGCTCGACGCATGGAACACCAACAACACCGGCTCGTCGATACCACGTCTGAGCACGATGAACCGCGCAGACGAAGGCCGTGCCTCTTCCTACTTCGTGGAGAATGGCTCTTATCTCAAGCTCCGCACCCTGCAGATGGGCTATCGCGTGCCGGCATCCTTGCTCAGCAAGCTCCACATGACCAGCGCCCGCATCTACGTCTCTGGACAAAACCTGCTGACCGTCAAGAGCAGCTCGCTCACTTGCTCCGACCCGGAGAACCCCAACTGGAACTATCCTCTCTCGTCTTCCATCTCCTTCGGCCTGCAAGTGGGATTTTAAATCATCATGTACATATAACATATTACAAAGAATCGAGTCATGAAAAAGATATATATATTTGCATTGGCAGCCGCATTGACCATGAGCCTGACTGGCTGCGACGATTTCCTCGACTACACGCCTACCGCTGTGGTGGATGAGGATAAGGCTTTCTCCAATCCGGAGAAGATGGTCAACAGTGCTTATGCCATGCTCGGCGACTGCTGGTATTCCTATCCCTTCAACCTCTGGCCCTACGGCGACCTGGCCTCCGACGACTGTCTCAAAGGCGGTGGCGGCACAGGCGACACTGGCTATCACGACATCGAAGTGTGGTCTTCGCTGACCTCCACTCGTGGTGAGCTCGACGAACTCTGGTACCATCTGTTCAGTGCCGTGTCACGTTGCAACCGCGCCTTGGTTTCCCTCGAAGAGAACGGCAACAACGTACTCGGGGAGCAGACAACGACAGAGCGCGAGGCAGAGGTTCGCTTCCTGCGCGCCCACTTCTACTTCAAACTTATCTCTGTGTTCCGCCAAGTGCCTTGGATTGACGAACAGGTCTACAAGGACAAGGCAACAGAAAAGACCTCCAACACACAATACACCTACGAGCAGCTCTTCGGCAAGGTCATCGTCGACTTTAAGTTCGCCTACGACAATCTGCCCGAGAAGCAGAGCGAAGGCGGACGTGCCAACAAGATTGCTGCTGCCGCTTACCTTGCCAAGTGCTTTCTCACCCTGGCCTGGGGCGACGGCTACGAGGCTACCGACGGCGTAAGCCATATCAACAAGGACTATATGCAGAAGGTTGTGGACTACACCGACGTGGTCAAGGCTTCACGATATGGTTATCTCGAGGACTATGGCGACATCTTCCTGCCCGACTACAAGAACAGCAAGGAGAGCATCTTCGCCATGCAGGCCAGTGACTACTCCGCTGACCACACCCGCTACGGTCGCGCCAACTGGTCCAACACGCTCAACGGCTGCTGGGGCATCTGGTCGTGCGGCTGGGATTTCCACAAGCCTTCTCAGAACCTCGTCAACGCCTACAAGACCCGCAACGGTCTGCCTGAGTTCACCGACTACAACGACAGCGACGAATATCCTGTCAATGGCAAGCCGACAGCACAGAAGTGGGATCCGCGGCTCTTCCACACGGTAGGCATGCCGACCTTCCCCTACAAGTATGAGTCGGAATACACGCTCACCAAAGCCAACTCCCGTACGCCGAACACCTACGGCTACTATACTTCGATGAAGGAAGTGCCGCAGCGCTCCAAGGGTGAGTCCTACAACCGTCCTTGGCAGGCCTTCGACATGAACGACTATGTGCTGCGCTACACCGACGTGATGCTCATGCGCGCCGAGGCTCTCATCGAGTTGGGCCGTCTGCAAGAAGCCCGTACGATCATCAACGACATCCGTCAGCGTGCCAAGAACTCCATCAAGAAGCACATCGAATACGCTGCTGACCAGTGCGACATCGCTCTCTATCCTGAGTCTTACTTCCAGGACAAGGAGACAGCCCGCAAGTGCCTGCGCTGGGAGCGCCGACTGGAGATGGGTATGGAGGGCAGCCGCTTCTTCGACCTGCGCCGCTGGGGCATTGCCTCAGAAACGCTGAACAACTATTTCAAGAGCGAGGCCAAGGATGTCTACGATGGACAGAACTATGCCGAGTACTACAAGGACGCGCACTTCACACCGGGTAAGAATGAGTTCTGGCCGGTTCCTTACAACCAGCTCTACTACATCCCCGGACTGTACACGCAGAACAAAGGCTACGACAAGTAAACTATTCACCACACATCTATTTCTAACATGAAAAGATTCTCAATCCTCTTGGCTGCCCTGCTCATGGGCACGGGCAGCCTTCTGGCTCAGGGCCATCAGTGGTTCACACGCCATATTCTCTCCGACAAGCACGCCATGATGAGCGTGGACACACAGAAGCGCTATATCCTCCTGCCCGTGGAGGAGAAGGAGAGCGAAACAGAGATCAAGATCATCAAGGACGGACACTCCATGCAAGCCATCAACGTGCGGCTCGCCACAGGTAAGCCCGACTACTATGTGCCCTTGGACATCAGCCGGTTTGGCAAGGACGGCAGTGTGCTCCTCGACCTGAGCTTCAACGGCAACTACCGCAACGTGGGCAACATCGAAGACTGCAGCTGCTGGCAGTTGATGAAGCCGAGCGACACCTTCGACACCACTAACCGCGAGGCTTATCGACCCGTCTATCATCATACGCCCCTGTGGGGATGGATGAACGATCCCAACGGTATGTTCTACAAGGACGGCGTGTGGAACCTCTACTATCAGTACAATCCCTACGGTTCTATCTGGGGAAACATGACATGGGGCCACGCCACCAGCCGCGACTTAGTTCATTGGCAATATGAGGGCACGCCTGTCGAACCGGATGCCTTAGGAACTATCTTCAGCGGTTCGGCCGTCGTAGACAGCAGCAACACGGCAGGATTCGGCAAAAACGCCATCGTGGCGATGTACACTACCGCCGCTGAAAACCAGACACAGAGTCTGGCCTATAGCAACGACGACGGTAAGACCTTCACCAAATACAGCGGCAACCCGACCCTCACTGCCAAAAAGCCGGACTTCCGAGACCCGAAAATGATCTGGAACGAAACCACGAAAGAGTGGAACCTCATCGTGGCTACGGGACAGAAGATGAACTTCTACTCATCTAAGGATTTGAAGAGTTGGAAATTCGAAAGCAGCTTCGGCGAAAGCTACGGTTGCCACAAGGGTGTTTGGGAATGTCCCGATTTGCTGAAGATGGACAATGGCAAGTGGGTGCTCGTATGCAACATCAACCCCGGCGGCCCCTACGGAGGCTCGGCTACACAGTACTTTGTCGGCCAATGGGACGGTCATCAGTTCACCTGCGAGAGCAAGCCTGAGGTGACAAAGTGGATGGACTATGGCAAGGACCACTACGCCACCGTCACGTTCAGCAGCGCACCCAACGGCCGTCATGTCGCCCTGGCATGGATGAGCAACTGGCAGTATGCCGCTGTCGTTCCCACGCTGCAATATCGTTCAGCCAACTCCATCCCCCGCGACCTCAGCCTGTTCACCGACGGTGACGAGGACTACGTCAGCGTGAAGCCGTCGCCCGAGGTAGTCAAAGCCTTTAACAAACCGGCAGCAGGACTGTGCGAGGCCTGCATGGTGGAGGTGAACCGTCTGCGTTCCGGTGCCGTCATCACGCTGTCCAATGACAAAGGAGAGCAAGTGGTCATGCGCTACAACGCACAGAACCACACGCTCTCTGTTGACCGCACAAAGAGTGGCAAGACCGATTTCAGTGAGGCCTTTGCCTGCACGACGACAGCCCCCACCCACGGCAAAGTCAACCGTGTACTGATCTTCGTCGACAAGAGCAGCGTGGAAGTCTTTGACGGTGACGGCAAGTTCGTTCTCACCAACCTTGTCTTCCCCACCAGACCCTATGACAAATTGAGCGTGAAAGGCGGTAAGGCGAAGATCTGGAAGATGAAATAAAAATTTTAAGCCATTTGATTTTCAGCGTAGCAAAGAACCCTTTGCTACGCTGAAAACGTTCCTACTCTGCCTATCGAATGATCTATTTCCTGTTTTCGTCACTTTTTTAAACTATATCCGAAGCTGATTGATCATCAGTGTCGATGCCCTTTGACTTGTGTTATTTTTTGTTGTATAAAGTGACAAAAATCCGGTCCTGAGAATCGATTCTTTTTGACGAAGACCTATCTTGCTCCGTTTTTTGCAAAAATACGAGTGTTTTTATAAGCATCAGGAAATCAGTGTGTTACAAACTGATTGCTTTTACAATGCTATAAGAACGCCTTTCTCTGGCTAAATTTTCTAGAGAATTTGTTGTCATCACGCTTATTTCTAACGATGAAATAGGCTTGATGAGCGTATAAAATCAGCGTGATGACCAAGTCAAATCGGCGTGATGACAACATCAAACTGCCTTTTTGTGCTTCAGACTTGGCAAAAATGGCACTGAGAAACCATCAAGTCCTCTGCTCCTTTCTCTAGAATGAAAGTTGTGACGAACCTACTTTTGTCAAGAGAAATCAAAGGTTGCTGGTATGTATGCACTGAGCTGCATTCGTCAACCGTCTTTGTGCCGCTTCTTTGTCGAGCGGATTCTCGTCAGCGGGTTGTCCGTCGTTGATACACACAACTTGGGAAAAGCCAGCGTCGAGTAATGCTTTTCGGTCTTCTATGCGCCCACTGGCAAGAACGACAGGTACTCCTGCCTTCTGCGCATGATGTAACACCACACTCGGCAACTTGCCCATGAGTGTCTGGGCATCGGACGCGCCCTCGCCGGTGATGACAAGATCCGCATGTTGCAGTAAGTCGTCGAGATGATTGCTTTGCAATACCAGTTCTGCGCCACTCTCCATCTGAGCATCCATGAACTGCATGAAGGCATAGCCCAATCCACCGGCAGCACCGGCACTGGGTCTTTGGCTCATGTCGTAGCCCTGATGTTTGGCAGCCATCGCAGCGAAAGTTGTCGCACGTCGCTCGAGAAGTTCCACTTGCCGTTCATCGGCTCCCTTCTGTGGCGCAAAGACATGGGCCGCACCATGCAGACCAGTGAGCGGATTGTCGACATCGGAAGCAAGCGTCACACGGACCGACTTCAGCACAGAGGTATCGAAGAGGTCGTACCACATCTGATGCAACTGCTGTTGGGCATGATGGCGCAGACAACGAAGCATGCCCAGTCCGCAGTCGCTCGTCGCTGAACCACCCAGTCCCACGATAAACTCGCGGCAGCCCTGCTCCCACGCATGCACCATCAGCTCGCCGACGCCGTAGCTCGTCGCCACGAGCGGATTGCGCAGTTCCGGCTCAATCTTGTCGAGTCCCACGGCCTGCGCCACCTCGATGATGGCTTTGCCGTCCTTGATGCCAAAGTCAGCATCCGTCCACCGCATCATCGCGTCGTGGACATGGCAGTGCTCCACCCTATCGGGACGCATTGCTCTCAGGAAGCCCTCGCCACCATCGCTGGCCTCGATCATCCTCAACTGAGTATCCAGGAACCGTTGTCTCAGTCCTTCCGCCATGGCCTCATTGGCCTCGCGGCTGCTCATGCAACCCTTGAAACTATCAAAAGCAATTATAATTCTCATAGGTTTCTTTCATCATATTCGCTCATCCATTCTTCCAATTTCTGCTTCAACTCTTCCTTCTTAGGAAGACAAAGGGCATATTCTTGTGCATAGATGTTGGCTTCTTTAGGCAGAGTAAGCTCCACCATAGCATCGTTTTTTGTAGGACAGAGAAGAATTCCAATAGTAGGCTTCTCAAAATTCAAACGCTTATAACGGTCAAAGTAATTTACATACATCATCATTTGTCCAAGATCCTGATGCGTCAACTTGTCTATTTTCAAATCAACTAAGACATAGCATTGTAAGATTCTGTTATAAAGTACAAGATCAACATAGAAGTTATCTTCGTCAAACGTAAAACGCTTCTGCCTTGCTTCAAAAAGGAATCCTTTACCACACTCCATGAGAAAGTCTTCCAATTTATCAAGTATAGCCGCCTCAAGCTTTTGTTCTGAATATGAAGAGTCAGGTTTGATTCCTATAAAATCAAGCACAAGTGGATTCTTAAGAATATCGGTAGGCTTCTCCACTACTTGTCCCTCTGTTGCAAGTCGCATCACCTCGTTTTTGTCTTTGCTTATTGCGAGACGCTCATACAAGCTACTGGCTACTTGGCGCTGGAGTTGTCTTTTACTCCATTGCTGCCGGGAAGCTTCTATTTCATAAAAATGGCGCGCATTTGGATTTTTCTCTCTCATTAATATGAGGTAATGTGTCCATGGCAATATAAAATGAGGAGATTTCCGAACCAGTGGTTCGGATATTGCAGACTGATCCGATATCCGAGCCGATGGTTCGGAAATGGAATAAGTCAAAAAGAATTTTCTACAGTTTTCTAAAGTATCCACCGACCATCCTCTTTCATATCGACTCATTAACCGTGCAGATAAGCGCTTCAGTAAGTTCTTTCCATACTCAGCTCTCACCTTTCCATCTTGCTCGTAATCCACAATATATTGTCCTACAGCATAATAAGTATAGACCATAGCTGTGTTTATGGCCTTTGACACTTGGCTGCGGCTCTTGTCTATCAGATGAGAGATAGCATCAAAAAGTCGATCTTCGGTATCTACAAATTCGTTTTTATCTTCTTTCATGACAGCATTTTTATCTTGCAAAGGGACATGTACCTATGGCACTTTCACCACAGAAGACATATTCACTCCACTCAGAATCAATTAGTCGAGTAAAATTACAAAGAAAATTTGAATTCAACAACCCTTTCGATAAAAAGTTCTGAAATCATAATACTTACAGTATTTCAAGCTACGCATATTGTAATATTTCCACCCTTTCTACGTTAATAATACCATGATACGAAGACTTTTCATCTTGATGATACTCACGTTGCTGGGCTTGGACGGCATGGCACAGAGCTTCACACTGCGCGGCCGCGTCATCGACGAGGAGGGCAATCCCGTGGAGTTCGCCAGCGTGTCGTGCCTGCAACAGGGCAAAGCCACCGTGACCTCAGCTCATGGCAACTACAGCCTCACGCTTCACTCCGCCGACTCAGTAGTGGTGAAGTTCTCAATGCTCGGCTACCGCACAAAGACTCGCGTGCTGAGGAAACCCAAGGGACCTCAGACCTTACAGGTGACACTCTACGGCATGGCCAACACGCTCGGACAAGTAGATGTCACGGGACAAAAGATACAATCGGGACAGGGGCAGGAGCTCAGTACGAAGGACATGAAAGGCTCGCCGTCAACGACAGGCAACGCCGTGGAAGAACTCGTACAGAGCCAGGCCGGCGTATCGACCCACTCCGAACTGTCGTCGCAATACAATGTGCGTGGCGGTGCCTTTGACGAGAACTCTGTCTATATAAATAATGTGGAGGTCTACCGCCCTTATCTTGTGCGTAGCGGACAGCAGGAGGGACTCTCGGTCATCAATCCCGACATGGTGGAGCGCATCAACTTTTCTACCGGCGGCTTCGAGGCAAAGTACGGCGACAAGATGTCTTCGGCTCTCGACATCACGTATCGGCGGCCCAAGCATGCCGAGGCTTCGGCTACCGTTTCCTTGCTCGGGGCCAGTGCCTATGTGGGACTGGGCGGTAAGAACTTCTCGTGGACCAACGGACTGCGCTATAAGACGACAAAGTATCTCCTCGGTTCGATGGAGACCAACGGCGAGTACAAACCGAACTTCCTCGACTATCAGACCTATCTCCACTGGCGTCCCAACAAGCTGTGGAGTTTCGACATCATCGGCAACATCTCGGACAACCATTATACCTTCCAGCCTGAGAGCCGCGAGACGACCTTCGGCACGCTCGAAGACGTGAAATCGTTCAAAGTCTATTTCGACGGGCAGGAGAAAGACCGCTTCCAAACTTATTTTGGCACCGTGGGCATCACACGCCATTGGGGTGACTCCACCTCAGTGTCGCTCCTCGGCTCGGCATTCACCACCAGCGAACGTGAGCAGTACGACATTCAGGGACAATATTGGCTCACGCAGACCGAGACCTCTGAAGACCTCGGCGTGGGTACCTACTTCCAGCATGCCCGCAACTATCTTAAAGCGCGCGTGGGCAGTGTGAAGCTCATGGTCAACCATAAGACCGCGGCACACAACATCGAGGGAGGCATCACCTTTAAGAAAGAACATATCGAGGAGAACTCGCGCGAGTATGAGATGCGCGACTCGGCAGGATACAGCATCCCGCACACGGGCAAGGATCTGTATATGATCTATTCGCTCAGAGCCAAGAACAAGCTCGACGCCAACCGCACCGAAATTTATCTGCAAGACACCTGGCGCTATCACCGCAACGACTCCAGCACGCTCTACACGCTGAACTACGGCGTACGCTTCTCGCATTGGAACTTCAACAAGGAGTCGACGCTCTCGCCACGCGTCTCTCTCGGCATCACGCCTTCGTGGAACCGCGACCTGACCTTCCGTCTGGCCACAGGACTCTATTACCAGGCTCCGTTCTTCAAAGAGCTACGCGACACGTCTACCGTGAACGGCATGACCGTGGCCTCACTCAACGACAAGGTGAAGAGTCAGCGTGCCATCCACGTCATCGGTGGCATGGACTACCGCTTCAAAGTCAACAACCGTCCCTACCGCTTCTCGGCTGAGGCTTATTACAAGTTCCTCCACAACCTCATCCCTTACTCGGTAAGCAACGTGCAGGTGGTCTACTACGGCGACCACACTGCCACAGGTCATGCCGCCGGAGTGGACTTGAAACTCTACGGTGAGTTTGTTCCCGGCACTGACTCGTGGTTCACACTCTCGTTCATGAATACGAAGATGAACGTCGACGGGCGCTCGCTGCCTCTGCCTACCGACCAGCGCTTTGCCGCCCATCTCTTCTTCACCGACTATTTCCCGGGCACCACCCGCTGGAAGATGAGCCTGAGGCTTACCTACGCCGACGGTCTGCCCTTCTCCACGCCACACCGTGAGCTCACTTCTGCCTCGTTCCGTGCACCGGCCTACAAGCGGGCTGACATCGGCATGAGCTACCGTCTCTACGACAACAGTGATCACCACAGTGACCATTGGCTGAAGAACGTGTGGCTCGGTCTCGACTGCCTCAACCTTCTTGGCATCAACAACGTCAACTCCTACTACTGGGTCACCGATGTCGTCGGCCAGCAATATGCCGTACCCAACTACCTCACCGGCCGCCGCTTGAACGCCAAGGTGACGGTGGAGTTCTAAGCACAAGACGTTCGGAGCCTTGAGCACCAAGGACACCATAGAGTTTTGATTGCTTGGTTCTGTATGTTGCTGCTGTGCAGCAACCCTCGCTCATGAGGGTTGCTCACCTCTCGCTGACAAACGTGGTGACAGATCGCGGCTCAAGCACAGCGCTACCTTTGCTGCTTCCCACCGGCTTGAGGTTTTCTCCCGTTACATCCGACGTGCGGTAGAGCTGCCAAGCGATAGCGCCTTTCGGCAGCGGCAGGCTGATCGTCTCTGCACCTTCTCCATAATTAATGGCGACCACCACCCACGAGCCATCTGTATTGCTATAGGCAGAAGTCATCACGCCATAAGGTTGCGTATCTCCATCTGCGACAAGCTTTTCACCATCAGTCACGGACATGCTATACCTGCGTGCGCCCGGGCGGATGAAACGACTATAATTACCCAAAGCCCACATCAGTTTGGAGTCGATAGCCTTGCCCGTCTTCCATTCATCATTGCTGAGCACACGGATCAGTCCATCTTTATAGTCGCCTCCCAAGGCGCGCCACCACGACCAACTCTCAGCATCGCCGTAGACAAGATCATGATGGATGACACGCGCCACATAGAGCGCAGTCATCATCGAGAAGTCGAAATGACCGCCTCCGCCGATCTCCTCGTCATTACCCATGATGCACAATTCACTCTGCCAGTAATGGAGACCATAACGAGCCAGCGTATCACGGAGCTGCTCACGTATCTGCCGCATATAGCTCACTGGCGTGTTGGTCCAATAGCTATGTGCCAGTACGCTATGCGCCACGCCCGGACAGTCGCCTAAATAGGTCTGCGTGCTGTCCTTACAGAAGAAACTGGAAATTTCGTAGCCGCGTTGCCAGTCTGTCTCATGCGTACCCAAGAGGCAACGCAAATCAGAACTCTCATTAATCGTTATCTGTGTACTGACCTTTTGCTTTTTAAAGGCTTTCGATACAGCCCTCACCAGTTTTGCTACTTCCCGGTTGGTAGCCGGCGACCCTTCTTGTTTCGGTCCTAACCAGTTCCAATGGCCGTCCGTTTCATTGACCGGACTGACATAGTCGAAGTGGATACCATCGTGCTCTTCCAATCCTTTTAAGCTTGTCGCAATGAACCTTGCGACACGCTCATAGCAGTCCGACCTTAGGTTGATCGTTCCTCCACGTCCCGTGTTGGTAGCGAGTCCGTTCTGTGTGAAGAAGACCGGCACAGAGTTCATGAAAGCCAGGAAATGATCGACACCACGCTCCTTGGCAAGTTTCAGGAAGTTGCGCTGTCCCTGCTGTTTACTCCAGTCGTAACTGCCGTCGGCATTCAGGAAGCATTCTGTTCGCGTAGCTTGCTGGATATGCGAGCTGTCGCCCTGTTCTTCACTGCCGGCCCCAAGGTTGAAGCGCCACAGCGAAAGTCCGATGCCACGCGGTTGACCTTGCGCATCGTTGTCCGTGCTGAACAGCCAGTCTGCGATCTGCCGTTGCTGTTGCTCCGGCCACAGCCCGACATACTTCATACTCCATGCGTCTGATGCCCCGAAGTGCAGAATCTGCTGACGCGGCTGGTTCACATTGATCCGATAGATCCTTTGGGCACGACTTGACACTGCCGCCAACAACAACAGTGCCGAGAAGAGAAAACGATGGCAGTTCATAGCAGTATAGAATATATGATGAGGATAGCTGATTCTGTTTCAATGATTAACTATTTTCTTTCCACCAACGACATAGATACCTTTCGGCAATGTTTGCAGATGAAAAACGTCATCGGAGACCTTCATTCCAGTCAAAGAGAAAATAGCATTTGCCTTTTTGACATCTGCTTGTATGCCTTGAATACCGGTAGCAAAGTCACCGTCGAAAGTGAAGGTTACCACGGAGCGAGCCGGAATGAGGATGCGTGTGTCGGCATTGGGCGTTGTGCTCAGTGTAGCATCAAGGCTCAGCGAATGCGTAGCGTCGGTCACATATTTATGAATAGCCGTTGCGGAAGTATTGAATTTGACTCCTTTCGCAAACTCACCATTATTGACAAATACGGCTACAACGCGTTTGCTATCAGGTGAGACAAAGGCTGTTGCCATCAATTCGTCGATATCGTCGACCGATGTACCCGTCAGGGCTATGCGCTGATAGCCGGGACGCACAAAGCGACTGTAGTTTCCAAGTACCCACAGATTAGGATTTGCTGTTATCGTGCCACCTTTTGTGATGTCACCATAGCTCTCGTAGCCTGTGTCTCCCGTGGCGTTGAGACGCAGCAGATGGAAGCGATTCTTTTGACTCCATTGCGACTGATCCATTGCTGTCCAGTACGACCACGACGACATGTTGCCTTCGGTGAGTCCTATATAGATGAGTTTTCCCATGAACAAAGCTATATCCATCTCGCTCGCCTCATCGTAAGAACCAGGGAAGCCAGTGTCTGTACCAGGCTCTTTGTCAAGCATACTCCACTCGGTCTGCATGACTTTCAATCTATATTGCGCAGCTTTCTGCGCCACCTTCTTTCGTGTATTCACTAATGCAGCGTCGCTACCGAAAGTCCAATAGTCGTGTCCTGCCACGGCCTTCTCCACATGGCTGAGCCCACCAATATATGTTTCACTATTTGCAGGATTCCAGAAAGCCTCTATCTGATCAGAGGCTCTGCCACCATAGTCAGTGCAGTGCTGATAGACACGATCCCAAGAACTGGCCTCGGGCATGACAATAGTTGTGCCCGACAATTGCTGCTTATCAAGTGCTTTATCCAATTCACGTACGAGACGGCTGATCTCAGCATTTTGCCAAGGAGAGCCCTCCTGACCATCGCGCCAGTCAAAGGCCGGCTCGTTAACGGGATCGACATAGGTGATAGGGTAGCCCTGGTCAGTGAAATGCTTGGCTGTTGTGGCTATATAGTTTGCGTAGTCGTCGTAGCAGTCTTCTTTCAGGTTGGCTCCCGTCGCTCCGTCTTTGTTGTTGGCCAATCCGTTGCCCGTATAATAAATAGGTGCAGAGTTGGCGAAAAGAAGGAAATGATCAACGCCATAGTTCTTAGCCTGCTCCATGAACCACCGTTGTCCTGAGCAACGATTCCAATCATAGCTGCCGTCTGCTTTGAGGTAGCAGTCTGCCCGTCGAGTGACATTCGCGATATTCGATCCGTCGCCTTGCTCACTGCTGCCAGCACCCAAGTTCACTCTCCACACCGAGAGCCCAATGCCTTCGGGATTGCCGTTGCTGTCCATCTTTTGCGAGAAGAGCAGGCGCGCGGCCTTTTCTTTCTCAGCAGAGGAGAAGTATCGTCCCACGAAATCGGCTGTCCAACAGTCCGAAGCACCGAAGTCCATGATAGTCTGGTAGTGTTCCGAAGGATTGAAGCCTATCGTATAAGTCGACTGCGCCGAGGCAGACAAGGCAGTAGACAAAGCAAAGATGGAGATAAGTATTTGTTTCATACGAAATAAAATTAAAGGAATGTAAAACAGGAAAAACATCCGGCATTTAAAGATTCTTAGGTTCCAAAGGTTTCGGAGGTTCAAAGGTCCTATACCAACGATAAAACCTAAAAAACCATCAAAACCTCCGGAACCTAAAGAACCTTTGAAACCTAGAATTTAGTATAATGGATTCTGCTTAATGGATCCGTTAGACATGATAATCTCAGAGTTAGGTATTGGGAAGAGCTCATCGCGTCCCTCTTTAAACGTGATGCCTTTGTCACTGCTCTCACCCTTATTCTCCTTCTCGTACTTATCGGTACTCTCATAGAGATTGTAATGTACAAACGATCCGTTGGGACCCATGATGTTATCGATAGCGGGCTTGCCGTTGTCATCTTTCCAACGGCGCAGATCATAGAGTCGGTTGTCTTCAAGAGCCAACTCCAGACGGCGCTCCAAGCGGATGGCATTGCGCAAGTCCTTACCAGAGGCTGTCACGGGAGCGAGTTTCACACGGGCTCTCACCTCGTTGAGGGCTGTGCGGGCCTCAGCATCCTTGCCCAATGCGTTCTCCACTTCAGCATACATCAGCAGCACGTCGGCATAGCGCAGCAGACGATAGTTCAGTGGAATATGCGGAGCATCGTATGGCGACGGACGCTTAGCAACAGGGATATAAAGTTTCATGTTGCATCGTGCGCTCTTATGCTTGCTCGGCGCGATGACATAAGGATTGTCCTTTGTCCACGTAGGATCGTTAGGTACGCTGGTCTGACCGTCGTGCAGGATGGTCCACTTCAGACGCACTGAGTCACCGGCACCCTCAAAGGCTTTCTCCAGATTGCTTGTCGGCAATCCCCAAGACCAACCGGAGTCGTCGCGAGAACCGACCACCACAGAGATGCGCTCACCCAGACTATAGCTGATGTCGCTGTTGGTCTGAACTTCAAAGAGACTCTCCTTGCTGTTGTTGTGATCCATGCTCCACACTTCGCCAAAGTTGTCGAGCAGCTGATATTCCTTGCTGTCGATGACCGCTTTGAGCTGTTCCTCAGCCTCCTTGTACTTCTCCTGATAGAGATATACCTTTCCGAGCAGTCCCTGAGCGGCACCCTTCGTGACGCGTCCAAGGTCTTTGCTGCTGTAGGCACTGCGTACAGGCAGGTCGGGAATAGCTTCGAGCAGATCCTTCTCGATCTGTGCATAGGTCTCTTCTTTGCTGGCGCGCTCTATGCCGACCACCTCCGACGGCATCTTCAAGTCGAGCACCAATGGCACGCCGCCGAAGTTCTTTACCAAATCGAAGTACTCAAAGGCGCGCAGGAACTTTGCCTCGGCGATATAGCGTTTCTGAAGACTCTCGTCGTTGAACTTTACGCCGGGGATGCGGTTGATGGCGATGTTGCACTGGAGAATGCCTTTGTAGCGATACTGCCAGAAGTTCTGACAGCTGTTGCCCGCGCTAATGGTGTTGCCCGTGTAGTGAGCCAAGTGAAGATAATCGCCCGGATCCTGAGTCGTGTTGCCCATCCATTCGTCGTCGGTGCACATATCACCTGCAACGTAGAACTTGTATATCTGCCACCAGTCGTCGTAGGCCACGCTCTGATAGCAGCCCGACACCTGCTTGGCACATTCATCCTCCGTAGAGAAATAGTTTTCCATGTCCTGCTGACCACGGATAGGCTCTTCGAGGAAATCGGAGCAGCCACTGACAGTGAACGTCAGTGCAGCCGCCATGGTCAGACCCAAAATATATTGTTTCATAGTTGTTGATGATAATCGTTAAAAGTTCATGTTCACACCCACGAGGAAGGTACGTGGGTTAGGATAACCGGTCCAGTCGATACCAGCCTGTGTGGCACCACCCATAGCGGCTGTTTCCGGATCCATGCCGCTGTAGCCCGTGATCGTGAAGAGGTTCTGGGCAGAGAGTGAGAAGCGCAGCGTGCAGGTGCCAAGAAGCTTCTTGGGCAGGGTATAGCCCAGTTGCAGCAACTTACAGCGGAAGTAACTGCCGTCCTCTACGAAGTAGGTTGAAGGACGCGTGTAGTTGGAGTTGGGATCAGCAACGGTCAGGCGTGGATACTCTGTGGAAGTTCCCTCTCCGTGCCAAGCCTTCTCAAGTGTACCGGCATAGACATTCTGACCGTCCTGGCCAAAGTAACGCTCACGGTTGAGGTTATAGATGTCGTTACCGAAGGTACCATAGAACTGAGCTCTGAAGTCGAAGCCCTTATACTGAGCGTTGAGGTTCAGACCCAGCATCAGGTCGGGAAATGGATTGCCGATATAGGTCTTATCCTTCTCGTCGATGACGCCATCGTGGTTGAGATCCTTATAGCGGAAGTCACCGGACTGGGCGTTGGGTTGCATGGCATTGCCGTGCTCGTCGGTGTAAGAGGTCACTTCGGTCTGATTCTGGAAGATACCGTCTACGACATAACCGTAGAACTGACTGATCAGACGGCCTTCCTCGTTGCGGATGATATAGTCGCCATTGTGATTGCCCGTGTAAAGATAGTTACCATTGAGGTTGACAGCTTTGTTGCGTACCGAGCTAAGGTTCACTCCGACGCCATACTGCAAACCGCCTACATGGTCGTTCCAGTCGATGCCAAGTTCCCACCCGGTAGCCTTCATGCTGCCGATATTCTCCCACATCTGTCCGTTCCACATCGGATAACCAAGGATGAGCAGGTTCTCTTTCTGCATGAGCATGTCATGGCTCTTCTTGGTGTACCAGTCAGCGGTGACGCGCAGGCGATTGGTCAGGAAGGCCATATCGAGTCCGATGTTGTAGTCCTCGACCGTCTCCCACTTCACGTTTGTGTTACCAATAGATCCTATCGTAGAACCCACAATCGTGGCAGGTGTAGCACCGAAAGTATAGCGTGTGGTAGAGATAGAGCTGATATAAGCTGAGTTGTCGATGTTCTGGTTACCGACCTTACCCCAGCCGAGTCTCAACTTCAAATCGTCGAAGACATGCTGATGCTTCATAAACGGTTCGCCGGAGATACGCCATGCAGCACTGACAGCCGGGAAAGTAGCGTACTTGTTGCCCTTGGGGAACTTAGAGGAACCGTCGACACGCACGCTGGCTGTGAGGTAGTAGCGCTCATCATAGTTATACATCACACGACCGAGATAAGAGATCAGCGAGCTGTAGGTGTTGGTACCCGAAGCCTGCATATTCTCAGTACCTGCACTCACGTAGCGCATATCCTCCACGTTGGAAGGAATGTTGTCGCGGCTGCCGCTGAGCCAGTAGTCCTGGAAGCGCTCCATGGTATAGCCGGCCATGACGTTGAGGTTGTGGCGCTTGTTGAAGCTCTTCATATATGTCAGTGTGTTGGTCCAGTTCCAGTCGACCCAGTTCTGCATAGTGCGTGAGGCATTGCTCTTCTCGCTCTGCTCGAGGTTGTCAATATGGAAGTCCGGTGTGTAGCTGTCCGACAGGCGGAAGCGTGCATTGATACCAAACTGTGTGCGGAAAGTCAGACCGCTGATAGGGCTGATGCTGATGAAAGGAGTAGCAAGCAGACCATATTCGTCGGAGTGCTTGTCGAGACGATACATCGAAGCCACAGGATTCCACTCCTGGTTATTGTTTGAGCGTGCGTAGTTGCTGTAAGGGTTGGAGGTCCACTCACTCTTGTCACGCATGACCGGTGTTGTCGGATCCATTGCCATGATGGCGCCCATCAGACTGGGCGTGTCGCTCCAGTTTTCATATTTCGGTGTGAAGTCGATACCAGCCTTGACGATCTTGTTGAAGTTATACTCCATGGAGAAGCGTGCTGTCAGCTTCTGCCAGTCACCCACCTTGTACTGTGAGTTCTGGCGAAAGTAACCAATGCTTGCAGAATAGAGCAGTTTGTCGGTACCACCTGAGAATCCGATATTGTAGTTTTGCTGCAGTGCGATGTCACGGATGCACTGATTCCACCAGTCTGTGCCCTGAGCATCAGTGATGTTCTCCGCGCCTTTGTAGGCTCCGGTACTGCCATCATTGGCGTAGCGCATCTTATACACTTTCTCATATTCTGAAGCTTTGGCAACATCGGGCTTGCTGAGTGTCTGGAAGCCTTCCGAGACGGAAGCCTCAAACTTCATGGCACCCTTACGGCCCTTCTTAGTGGTGATAAGGATGACACCATTGGAACCACGTGTACCGTAGATAGCCTCAGCGGAAGCATCCTTGAGCACCTGCATGCTCTCGATGTCGTTTTGGTTGAGGAAGTTGATATTGGTACCCACGGGCATGCCGTCGACGACATAGAGCGGGTCTGAGCCGTTGATGGTGCTGATGCCTCGGATGATGACGCGGGGTGAGGAACCTGGCGCACCGCCGTTGGTTACCTGCACACCATTGACCTGTCCTTGCAAGGCGTCCATGACGTTGCCAGTGGTGAGTTTGTTGAGCTCGTCACCTTTGATGGCAGAGATGGAACTGGTCAGGTCGCCCTTCTTGGCAACGCCATATCCGATGACCACCACCTCGTTGAGGTCAGAGGCATTGTCCTTCATCACCACGTTGATCGCAGCGCGTCCGGCGACAGCGATCTTCTGTGACGAGAATCCCATCATGGAAAATTCCAATGTGGCGTTCTTGTCTGCGTTGATACTATACTGTCCATCCATATCGGTGACAGTGCCGTTGGTCGTACCGGCAACCTTGATATACGCTCCCATGAGGGGCTCGTGGTCATCGGCAGAGGTCACTGTACCCGTGATCTTCATCGTCTGCGCCTGCAGGCACAGGGCGAAGACGGACATGAAAAGGGATAACAAATATTTTTTCATTTGTCTGTTGTTTGGTTATTCTGTTGTTCAGGTCTTTTATTTCACAGGGATGATGCGGCTGCGCAGCAAAGCATAATCAAACTCGAAGAGGTACTTGCCGTCAGCGGGCACGGTCATCTCCTTCATGTTGTCACCACCGTTGAGTTTGTTAGCCTCGTTCTCGTCACTGCCGTCAAAGCGCCAGTAAGGCTCAGGCCACCAGCCCCAGATGTGAGCTGCACTGATGGTGAAGCTGATCTTCGTGCCTTTGGCGAGTGTCATCTCGCGATACAGACGGTAAGGATTGTTCTTGTCCTGATAGAGCACAAACGCATTGTTGTTGGGGTTCGTTGTCCAACTCGGTGTACCGGGCAGTCCGCTTCCAGCCAACACGATCTCGTAAGTCTGTGCGCCACTGCCGTCCTTATAGTCGATTTTCTGTGAACCATCGAGCATGCCCAGCGACTTGGTCGTCGGTGTATAGCTCTTCACGTCGTATTCTCCAGTGACCGTGTTGAAGTCGATCTCGTAGTAGCCTACTTTGTTGAGCTTGATGGGCTCTCCGACATTGGGGTTGCTGGTCAGCAGTCCTGTCGTAGGATCCACACCGAAGCAGATCGGCTGGAAGTCGGTCTTCTGTGGGATGAAGCGCACGCCGGTACCAGCGGTCTTGTTGTAGTAGAGCGCGCGATACTGATATTTACCTGTGTGCTCAATGAGCATGGGCACGCCATAGACGTCGCTGGTCAGATCGGCAGCGTCATCGACATCGGCCAGATACATCTTGTCAAAGTCGGGCAGGTCGCTCACCGTGATCGTGCTGGCGGTGCTTGTCCGGTTATTGAACTTGTCGCCCACGGTGACGGTCATGTTATAGGTAGCCTCCTTCTCCGGCATCTCATACACCTTATTGTATATATAGGATGTACCACTGATGCTAAGGCTGTCATAGACATTGAGATCAGGAATGCTCACGACGAGATAGCTCAGATTCTTGTTGTCAGCCACAGCCGTAGTCAGGCTGAGGTTGGGATTCTGCAAGAGTACGGTGAGCTCTTTGGAAGGAGCCTGTGTGAATGTAGGTGCCGTAAAGTCGCCATCGGGGGTGACAAGTACTGTCGCCTCGGTCTGGTGTCCGCGCACGTCCTCGACTGTGACGGTGACAGGATACTGGTCAGCATCTTTCCACTCTGAGCCTGCCGTGTAGTGATAGCTCAGATGATAATCAGTGAGCAACGTGTCGGGATAATAAGTCAGGAAGTCAATGGTCTTGTCGAGGTTCATGCCTTCGTTTTTCAGGGTGATGCTCTTCAATCCGTCAGCATCCTTGGCAATACCCTCAATAGTAAACTGCCGTCCGGGTTCCGTTTGGATGTGAGCCGTAGTCAACTGGAGTACGGGCGCCTGGTCGTCTACAGCAGGGTAGTCGTCGTCGCTGCTGCACGATGTCATCGACACGCCAGCAAGCAGTCCGAACAATCCTGCCAGTAATGGCCGGAAAAAGTTTTTGTTCTTATTCATATAAGTACGCATTAATAAGTGATTGTTTATGTTATGTAATTTTGCGTCTGAAATGATTACCGATGTCGTCCCAAAGCAATCTTTTACACTTGAAAAAAACTGTGAATATTGAAGATTAAGGCGATTTGACTCACTGCTGCAAAGTTAGTAAACAAACGCTAATGAAAGGGTACAATTATCGTGCGATCAGAAGATACAAATCGTGCAATAGGGCTATTTTTCGGTCAAATCAGCGCTTTTCATTAAAAAAATATCTTATCTTTGCAAGGTATGAGAAAGAAACGTCAAATACTGTTTGGGCTACTCATGGCGTGCCTCGTGCCATTGTTCCCTGCTCCGGCGAGAGCCGCCATCATTGCCTCCTCACCCTACTATGCCGTCAGACCTTTAGGTATCGACATGGGCCTGTCGAGCAACCATTGTGTTGCCATCGAACGCGACAAATGGGGATTTCTGTGGATTGCGACAGAGGAAGGCCTCAACCGCTTCGACGGTTCCTATTTCTATGCTTATTATCAGTCGATGGCTCCGGGCTTCACCGGCAGCGCCTTGGGCAGCAATGCGTTCAGTGCCTTGCTTGACGACACTCACCGTGCTATCATGTGGGTGGCCACACAGCGCAACGGACTCAATGCCGTGAACTATGCCAACTATACAATTCAGCACTTCACCCACCAGGCAAAAGATGAGAACAGTATTGCCTCGAACGACTTGACAGGACTGTCACACGCCAGCGACGGGGGCCTGTGGGTGAGCACCTACTGGTCGGGTGTGGACCACTTCAATCCGATCACACAACGGTTTACTCACTACAACCGACGCACACTTCCTGCCTTGCCAAGTGACCAGACTTGGTGCGCGCTCGACGGTGGGCATGGTATCCTCTACGTAGGACACGTCAACGACGGTCTCTCCGTCATTGACCTGCACACCCGCCACGTGAGCAACTTCCGCCATAACGACGCCGTGCCCTCCTCTATCAGCGGCAATGTCGTTCACAGTCTTTTCCGCGACCGCATGGGGCACCTGTGGGTAGGCACCGACAACGGACTTGATCTCTTTGATCCCATCCGCCAGGAGTTTCTGCACTTTCAGGGTGTGCCACAGCTGAAAGATAAGATCATGGATATACGCGAGTTAGGCGACAACCGGTTGTGGGTAGGTACAGAGCTTCAAGGTATCGTCATTCTCAACATCTCAAGCATGGCCGGAAAGGCTCATTCCACGATGCCGAACATGACAGGCACGTTGCCTGCCTCGATGATCGCCGGTACGATCACCGAAGGCTCTTCCACCTCGCAACTGACCGGCAGTGGCATTCGTTGTCTCTGCCCCGACACCTATGGTAATGTGTGGGTAGGACTCTATGGGTCAGGAGTGAACATGATCACGCAGGAACTGCCGACCTTTGCCCACGTGACCTTTTCGCCGTTTCCTCAAACACACCAGCTGACCAATAAGAGCGTCTTCGGTGTGGCTGTTGCTAAGGATGGTACACTGTGGGCAGGCACTGACGGCTCGGGTATCAATATATTTAATAAGGAGGGAGAAAGGATTGGTGACATCCCCACTGCCATGGGACGCTGCATTCAAACAACTTATTTCGACCGACAAGGGCAGCTGTGGACAGGATCCTACACCGATGGTGGTTGGCTGCGCGACAAGTCGGAAGCGATCCGGCAGATAGATGGTTTGCCCGCTCACGCCGATGTGCGCAACTACTTCCAAGACCATGACGGACACATGTGGATTGCTACATCGACAGGTCTCTACCGTACGGCAAAGGATGCGAGCCGCGTCGAAGCATACTGGCCGGTGAAAAGCTATCTGTTGCGGTCGGTATTTGTCGATGACAAAGGCTATGTGTGGTTAGGAACCTTTGGCAATGGGCTCTTGATCTGCTCTCCCTCGATGCGCATCCTGAGAGAGATGAACGAATCCAACGGATTTCCTTCAAGCAACATCAACCACATACAGGGCGACCGCAGCGGACACGTCTGGGTGGCTACAGACGAAGGTGTTGTCTGCCTGACCAACATCCGGACGCACGAATTCAAAGTGTATGACACCCGCGACGGCATGGAAAACAGCCACGCACGTGCCACCATTATTGACAGCGACGGTAACCTCTGGGTGAGCACTAACAAAGGTATCAGCTGCCTCAAGCACAAAGCCAATAAGTTCATCAACTACTCTTGGAGAGACAACCTGCCCAAAAGCAACTTCAACGACGGCAGTGTCTGCGCCCGCGCTGACGGTACACTGTTCTTTGGCAGCACCGACGGTCTCGTGGCTTTTCAGCCTCGCAAGGTGCTTGCACAGCAGCGACCGCCCAAGGTGTCCGTCACGGGGATGGTACTCTCGTCGCCTGATGGCATGGGCAAGGACAGCACTGTGAGCATCATCGGCAAGAGACAGATTACCATCGACCACCATCACACCACGTTCACCATCCGTTTCAGTGTACAGGACTACGCCCTTTCAGGATCAGTGGAGTACGCTTACCGGTTGGAAGGCCTGCACAGCCAGTGGGCTCTGCTCGACGATGGCGAGGTCTCGCTCCACGACCTGCCCTACGGTCACTATCAACTCTTAGTGCGCTGCCGCCTGCGCAATCAGCAATGGTCGGCACCTGCAATGATGGAGCTCACCATGCAACCTCCCTTCTGGCTTTCTTGGTGGGCGAAGACGCTCTATGCGCTCATGGCTGTAGCCATCGTCATTGCGGCTATCCGACTCTATCTGCGTAAGGTGCGGCTGGAATATCTCTACACCTCAGAGAAACGCGAGCACCAGTTGCAACAAAAGATTACGGAGGAACGACTACAATTCTTCACCAACATCGCTCATGAGCTGCGTACTCCTCTGACGCTCATTCTTGGCCCGCTGGACGACATCGCTCACCATTCCGACATTCCACGTGACGCTAAACACACGTTGGCAGTGGTCTACCATAGCGCACAAAGACTCAAGGAGCTCATCGACAAACTGCTGGAATTCCGAAAGACAGAGACAGCAAACAGAAAGTTGCAACCACAATACGGCAATCTGGTGGACTGTGTCCGCGATGTCAGTCTGAAATATGAGGAACTGAACCGCAATCCGAATGTCGCCATCACCATGAAGGCATCACAGCCGGAGATCATGATGAACTACGACAAGGATTTGGTTACGATCATCTTGGACAATCTCATCTCCAACGCTGTCAAATACACAGAAAAGGGGCAGATCACCATTGAGGTTAGCGGTGAGGATCGTAAAGGGCAGCGTCAGGCAGTATTGACGGTGACAGACACCGGCCGTGGCATCTCGTCAGAAGCCTTACCACATATCTTCGAACGCTTCTATCAGGAGCAAGGACCACATCAGGCATCAGGTACTGGCATAGGACTGGCACTGGTGAAGAATCTCGTAGCCTTGCACCATGGCACGATCACCGTGGACAGTGAGCCCGGAAAAGGAAGTGTATTTAGAGTGGTCATCTGCGGAGAAGCCTCAGAGAAGTTAGCCTCAAACGCTTCGCCAAAAGAAAATAGTGAGACTACCGAAGCCATAATAAACCATCCTCAACAATCGCCTGCTTCCGAAGGCTCCGGACAAGCACCTCTCCCCCCTTCGGGGGGAGCTAGAGAGGGGCTTCTCCTCCTTGTCGTTGAGGATGACCAAGGCATCAGGGAGTTTATCGCTTCGGTATTTACCAAGGCTTTCGAGGTCAGACAGGCCAAAGATGGTGAAGAAGGTTGGAAGATAGCCCAGGAGACAATGCCCGACATCATCATCAGCGACATCATGATGCCCAAGATGGACGGCAACACGCTGTGCCGAAAACTCAAAAGCGATGTACGCACGTCACATATCCCAGTCATCTTGCTGACCGCAAAGGGCACCGATGCCGACAAGACAGAGGGATACAATGCCGGGGCAGACTCTTATCTCACCAAGCCTTTCACAGCGGGACTGCTCCGCGCACGTGTAGACAACCTGATCAGGCAACGACAACAGTTGAACGACAGCATCGCACACGCAGAACCGGACTTCAGTATGAAGCGTAAACAACTGCAAGCATCATTGCAGGACATCGACCGGCAGTTCTTCCAACAACTCGACCATCTCATCGAGGAGAGCATCTCCGGCGATGTGGATGTGAGCTACCTCGCCGAGCAGCTGCACGTCAGCGTGAGCACGCTCTACCGAAAGATGAAGACCCTCACGGGCATCTCCACCAATGAGTATATCCGTAAGTACAAGATGCAATATGCCGAGCACTTGTTGCTCACTGGGCGCTACTCCATCAGCGAAGTCAGCTTCATGGTGGGAATGAGCAGTCCTTCCTACTTCCGCCGCTGCTTCAAGGACGCCTACGGCATGATACCTTCGGAATATATTCAAAAGATGAAGGGCAGTGTATAGTACATGCAATACAGGCCCGAAGACAATCGCGATTCCAATGTCGTTGATGACAAACGGTGTTCTTATGGTATCAAAACAGTGTTCTCGCGTGGTCGAAACTGTGTTCGTATGAGGTTGAAACAATGTTCCCAATATTGTAATCCTATAGAAAAAGATCGTTCGCTACGTAGAGAATGATCTTTTTCTACGCAGCGAACGCTTGTTTGTCAGGCAACAAAATCAAGTTCCACGCATTGACCTGCTCGTCGGCATCAACTGCTTTCAGAACTTGACGTTCGGTCTTCGTGGTGACCAGCCACGGACTTCCGCACCTGAGCCAGAGCTTCCCTCATATTGAGTTGGCTCTCTTCTATTCAATCTCCATAGGTGTCTTCGGAGCCGTGAACTCACAATCATGTAGAGCCTAACACGGCACCGAAGACCCCCATAGTGAATATACAAATAATGTACTCTTTCTCGTCATTGAATCTGGCTACCATCCCTCGCTAGGTGTACAGAGCTGGTTGGTCTCAAGCTCTGCCGACGGGATAGGCAGATAATAATACTTATTGGTGTTATCCACCTTACCTGTTTCCAGCTGTTTATATCGTACAGCGTTGCAGGTCTTGATACGCTCGTCGAGCAGTCCCCAGCGACGAAGATCGTAGAAACGCTCTCCATCAACAAAGAACTCTATGGCGCGCTGATGCTCCAAATCACGGAAGATGTCAGTCTGGGTCATGCTGCCACTGTAGTCGTGAAGATTGGCACGCTCGCGAATCATGTTGATATACGAAACCGCTTTCTGCAAATCCTTGTGCGCTGTGCTGAAGAGATAGCATTCAGCCAAATTCAGGATCACGCCATCATAACGCAATACACGCTCGTTGATAGTCGATTTACATGAAGCATCCTCATTGACTTCTTTGTCCCAGTTCTCATAGCGAAGAATCCAGTAAGTACCCCATTGGCTCTGTGGGAATTTTTGGCGGAACGGCTCTTTATAGTACATACATCCGTCGTAATCCCAAGCCACAGACACACGTGCACGATAGTCATAGTTGCCATTCTTGTCCTTCTCTTGCGTCATAATGTCCATGATTTGCTTTGTGGGCTGCGCCTCAAACCATCCGCCAACGACAGAAGCAGCGTACTCCATTGCTCTGGATGTAGTCTGACTGGTATTGTTTGTTTCACCATTACTCCACACATTCGTTCCACCTACGTCCTCCATCGGAGCCTCAAAGATACTCTCACTGTTAAATTCATGTGCCTCATCAACATTCCAACGGAAATCCTGACAGAGCGAATAATTGTACGGAGCTTTGGTCAGGGGTTCCAGCACACCGATAGCTTTGTCATACTCCTTTTCATAGAGATAGATCTTCCCCATAAGCGCATAGGCAGCTCCTTTTGACGGTTTGCCAAGAGCAACAGCCTTGACAGATAGACAGGAAGCCGCCGTCTCCAAGTCAGAGATAGCCTGATCCCATATTTCCTTCTGAGAGGACTTTGCCAAAGGAAAGTCGGCAGAGTTTTCAGAAGCCTTCAGACGCAAGGGAGCATCCTTGAACTCCTTTCCCAAGTTGAAGAGATACAGCGCACGGAGAAACGAGGCTTCGCCACGGGTTTCTTTCGCAAAATCATCACTGAGCAGTCCCTGGCTTGCATCTTCAATGTGCTGCAACACACTGTTGCATCTGAAGATGCCGCTGTAGAACTGATAGAATATGGATTGTGCCACAGCATTGCCATTGGAGTTGGTGAAGTAGCAAGCCGAGAAGATGTCGCTGATGTCGTTTCGGAACTCCACCTCGTCAGCTCTGGCAATGCGCATCATCACGCCACGAGTACCATAATAACCACCGTTAATGCCCTCCTTGAGTGGGGAATAGCAGGCCACAAGCGCTTTGTCGAAATCCGACTGGTTCTTCCAGAAAGTGCTCTCTGTTTGTGCGTTGGGATTGACCTGGTCAAGTTGGTCACTACATGAAGTACTGACCATGACCGTGCCCAAGACTGCACTTAGTATATAGACATGAAGTCTTTTCATAGTTGTAGAATAGTAAAAGGTTTAGAATGTGAGATTGATACCGGCCATATAGGTGCGGTTGTTGGGGTAGATGAACTCGTCGAATCCACGCTGATAAACGCTGCTGGCATTGACGTCCGGGCTGTAGCCGCTATAAGGCGTGATCGTGAACAGATTGTCCAACTCTATATATGCGCGAGCAGACTTGAAGAACCCAAGGAAGTTCTTGGGAAGATTATAACCCAGTTGCACTGAGCGAAGCCGCAGGTAAGTACCGCTTTCCAAGAAGCGTGTGCTCTCTGTGCGGGCATTGCGGTTAGGGTCGTTCCATACAAGACGCGGTGTGGCGGCGTTGTGGTTCTGCTCGGTCCAGTGATCCAATACGGTTGCCAAGTAGTTGCTTCCGTATGTCACGTTTTCAAGTTCCTGGCGTGTGGCGTTATAGATCTTATTACCCACGACACCCTGTAGGGTGAAACTCAGGTCAAAGCTCTTATAGCTGACGCTTCCGTTGAAGGCGTAAGTGAAGTCTGGGAATGGACTACCGCAATAGAAACGGTCGTCGTCGTTGATGGTGCCATCGCCATTAACATCCTTGAAACGTATGTCACCAGGCTCGGCACTGGGCTGAATGAGCTTTCCATTCTTGTTGTAAGCCTGAACCTCTTCTTTACTGTTGAAATATCCGTCAGTAGGAATCAGCCAGAAGCCAGCGATAGGATAACCTGCGATGGTCTTCGTTGTCCAAGTTCCACCATGTACCGTTCCACCAGTAATAAACTGGCTGTCAGTACCCATGTTGATCACCTTGTTCTTATTGAAGGAGCCATTGAAGCTTGCGCTATAATTCCAATCTGTTCCTATATGGTCGTTCCAACCGATGTTAAATTCAAAACCTCTGTTACGTATCTTTCCCGAATTTCTCACGGGGTTAGAGGCAGAACCGGTTGAGAGAGGTATCGGCACCTGAAGGAGAATATCCTTGGTGTTTTTTACATAGTAGTCCAAAGTGAGGCTCAGTCTGCTGCCAAAGGCCATGAAATCAACACCCACATTGGTCATGGATGTCGACTCCCATTTAATGTCTGGGTTGGCGAAGTTCTTTGGGAATGCACCTGTATAAACGCCATTGCCTACATTGGGATAATTGATTCCGGAACTAACAACTGCGGAATACATGTAATTCGAAATCTCCTGGTTACCAAGCTCACCATAACCAAGACGCAGTTTCAACTGGTCTATCCAGTTCACATTCTTCTTCACAAAATTCTCCTCACCAATGTTCCAACCTGCTGATACCGAAGGGAAGTTTCCCCAATGGTGACCAAGACCGAACTTCGAGGAACCATCTCTACGGATGGTAGCCTGAATGAGATAGCGATTGTCATAAGAATAGAAGGCACGACCGAGGATAGATGTCAGCGTAGAGTGCCAACTATTGCCACTTGATGTCAGTCCACTTGTGGCAGCGTCAAGCTCTCTTAATCCTTCGGGAAGGTTCTGGCCGGAGCCAAGTAAGTAGCGATAACGGTTGTCTTGGAAAGAGAAGCCTGCCAACGCTGACACTTTGTGCTTACCAAAGGTACGGTCGAAGGTCAGCAGATTTTCCAGCAATAGGTTGCGCGTACGTGTCTGCGACTCTGAGTTGGTGGTAATGGTATTCTTGTCACCACCAAAGTCAAAGAGACCTGTAAAAGTATTGTAACGATAGAACTGGAAGTCAGGAGTGAAACTGAACTTGTACTTCAATCCTTTGATAGGTTCTACACTCACATAGACATTGGCGTATATCTTCGTGTTGTTCTCGCGGTTTCGTATCAGATTGTTGTCTGCCATGCCCAACGGGTTACGCAAATTGAGGACATCACCCTCCGTAGCACCATGTCCTCCTACTTTCGTATTGTCATAACGCGACAGCGTTGGCACAGAAAGAAGGCTCTGTCCAATCATTCCACCCCTGATATCGCTGAGCATAGGCTTATTCTCATCGTATGACAGAATGACATTGGTTCCAAGATTGAAAATACCCTTTTCAAAATCGAGCTTACTCTGCATGGTGTAGCGCTTGAAATTGGTATTCTTCATCGTACCATCCTGATTGGTATAACCAAAACTATTGTAGTACTTCGAGTATTTACCACCACCGGAAACCGAGAGATTATAGTTCTGCATGAGTGCCGGGGAAAGCATGATGTCTTGCCAGTCGTTGTCTTCCCGCTTATCAAGGTTCTGAGCCATAACGAGCGGTGCCAAGCCTGCGGCAGCACGGCTCTCTGTAGTTACCTGAGCCCATTGCGAGGCATTGAGAAGATCGAGATATTTTGAGGGAGCATTCACGCCGATACTTGCCGTCGCGTTGATGTTTGGAACTCCATCCGTGTTGGAGCCACTCTTTGTAGTAACGATGACCACACCGTTAGCAGCTCTCGAACCGTAGATAGCCGATGAGGAAGCATCCTTCAACACATCAATGCTTTCTATATCGGAAGGATTGATCTGATCGATGCTCGACATGTACATGCCGTCTACTATATAAAGAGGTGTGGCATTGTTGAGCGTACCAATACCACGTACCATGACACGCGTGCCACTGCCGGGATAACCGCCCTGTGAGACGATATCGACACCGGCGATCTTTCCTTGTAGGGCTTGTCCAATGGTCGCATTACTCTGAGTATTGAGTTTGCTTGCATCTACATTTGCCACAGAACCCGTCAAGTCCGCCTTTCTTTGTGTACCATAACCGATAACAACAAGTTCATTGAGCGTCTTGTTGTCCTCTTTCAGCTTTATGGTACCCATAGACGCCCCCTGAGCTGTCATCTGTTGACTGACATAGCCAATAAAGGAAATCTCTACTGTCGCTCCCTGAGGGACATTCCGTAGCACATAGTTTCCATCAAAGTCAGTAACCGTTCCATTACTTGTGCCTTTGATGATGACAGTAGCGCCAATCACCGGTTGTCCGTCTTGATCGAGCACGGTACCCTTGACTACAGGAATAGACTTAGATGTTTGGCCTATCTTCGGATTACTGGGAGCTGCACTTGGCCGCGCAGAGGCTCCAACTGTACCGTATAGCGATAGCGCCAGGCAAGATACATAGATAAGGTTGCTTCTCATCATCTAGTTAGTTTTTGGTTTATAAGTTTAGATATAAAGATACGGATGTAGATCCGATTTCAAATGCAAAAGTAAGATAATAAGTGTATCCAAGAAATGGACAAGACCTACTATTTTGATGGACAATATTACGAAGTGAGAGTTTCTCATTCGCATTTTGTGTCTACTTTAGTTTCGGTTTCAGCTCGTCCGGTGAGTCCTTGGTGTACATGTTCACAGGCGGAGCCGTCTTTGTAAAGAGGTCGCTGATGACCGTGACGGGAAGCGTCAGGGTTGGCTGGAAGCGGTCACTTTCCATATAGTCGATGATAGCCTTGCGCATTTGTCGGGCCACCAGACGGCGGTCGAGGTGGCTGATGATGTCCATCGTGGTCATCAACAACTTGCCGTTGAGCACATTAGCCTCTATCAGCATGCCGAGCTTGCGGCTCACATGCCACGTATCGATAGGCTGTATGGGCGACTGATAGTCACGAGGCAGTGCTGCGAGGCTCATCACCTGAGCGTTGTTGACCAGCTCCCACCAGTTGAGATTACTCCAGTCGTCGGTGGGGAACTCACGGAACAGCGGGTGCTGCGTGGTAATGGTCAAACCCGTGGTATGCGGCGGCCGCATCTTAAACCAACTCGTATTCCAGAAGACGGGCAGATAGGTCTGCTTCACATCGTTGCCGTAGCGTACCTTGCCGGCAGCCGTGATAAGCACCTTGCCGCCATGGCGCAGCAGGGTGAGCGCACGGTTGTCCAACGAGTCGGTAATGTAGAGATTTTTATCGTGAGGCTCTAATTCCTGAGACTGAAGAGGCGGATAGACCCAATAGTCGTATTGATTCGTGACGGTGCGGTCGTCAGCTTGCAGCCTCAGCGTGAGCGTGTATTTGCCGGGCTGAGCAGCATTGGTGAAAAGAGGTATGCGCGCCACGTGCAGACTCTTGCCACTGGGGATGTCGAATGTACCCGCGCCCGTATTCCCTACAGAAGGAGAGATGACATAAGACAACTGCTCACGAAGGCTCTCCTTACCATAGACCGCATTGTAGACATCGACAGGTACTTCACATGTCTCGCCGGAGGCAAAGACAAACTTGGGGAACTCGGCCATGACAACGAGGTCGTTGCACGACTGCCGCCACTCGGTGCTGTCGACATAGCCCTTTTCACGCCAAAAGACATTCAGCGGGCCTACCAGCGCCGTCCCCTGACCGCTATAGTCGTTGAGGCCGAGGAGCATGAAGCCCGCGTAATCTTTTGTGCGCAAGTTGCGCTCCATCTCAAAGCGATAGCACAGCGATTGCAGTTTGCCGCTGGCATGGAGAAACTTCCCGGACATCGTCGCCATGCCATTGTCGCACAGCAGATCAGCGAAGATGTCGAAGTTGTAAGCCTTGTAGACTCCCGTGTACTGGCTGCGTTCTCTCAGGTCGGGAAATGCGCACCACTGTCCCTGCTCGTGCGCGATGATCGGCGAGTGGTTGGGCACGTTGTCCTTGTAGTTGCGTGGAAAGCGCAAGTCCTTGTCAAAGTTATCCATGCTCTGTGGAGCTGCATGGTTCCAGTCGAGTCCGCGCCCACCGCCTTTCACGTGATATTCCGATCCGTTGTCCCATGCCCATCCGCCTCCAACATTGAAGCTGCAATAGACACGTCGGGGGTCAGTTTGTTTCCAGTACTCCACCCAATGGTTGCCCCAAGTGACCCAATCACCAGCCGGTTCGTTACCGGCCGACATCATCAGAAACGAAGGATGGTTACCATAAGCAGCCACCATGCGCTGTGTCTCACTCATAAGATAGCGGTCGATAGCCATCCCGCGGTTCATCTTCACACCATGATTGGGCCAGCTCGGTCCCTCGGGAGCCAGATAGAAGCCTACCTCATCTGCCGCTGTGAACGCTGCCTCGGGTGGACAGTAGCTGTGGAAACGCATGGCATTGAGGCCGTATTGCTTGCACTTGACGAAAATGCGCTTCCAACTCGCCACGTCGGTGGGCGGGAAACCCGTAAGCGGAAAGTCGCAGTTCTCTACAGTGCCGCGAATCCAAATAGGATGGCTGTTGAGATAGAACTGTGTGCCTTGGATGTTGATCTCACGCATGCCGAAGGTCGTGTGGCAGGTATCATCACGCGAGCATACGGCCAACTGATAGACATAGGGCGAAGCCTCGGACCACTGCCGTGCATTCTTCACGGGTAGCAGATAGGTGGAGTCGTTTTGCCGCTTGGCATCAACCATTTTTCCGTTTAACAGAAACGTCAGCTTCTCTCTTGGCCCACTGACGACAACTGTGGCCGTCTCATTATTTATATGAGGGTACACCTGCACGTTGCCGACCGGGCGCCGTCCGCGACATTGCAGTTCCATGCGGCCGACAAGACCATTCCAGTTACCTTGCGTTTGGTCGGTGACGCTGTGCGAGTCTTGTCCCACGCATACGTTCTCAATGCCGTTGTACACTTTGATGATCACCGTATTCTCTTGGCCCGGGACAATAGCCGATGTCACATCGTAGACATGTGGCGTATTAAGGCTCATCTGATGACCCACTGCTTTCCCGTTGACCGTTACCGTGGTCTCAATATGCGGCCTTTCGAGGAAGAGCGTCACCACACGGCCTTTCCACGCTTTCGGCACGAAGATATTGCGCGTATAGATGACCTCCCCCACGTAGTGCTTGTTGGGAGTGAGGAAGAATGGGAACTTCATGTGACCCTTCCGGCGGTACGGAGCCATGTAGGGATTGTAGTAGAACGAGGAGTCGTAGAGCGAGCCTGTCCAACGTGTGTCCACCGAAAGCTCGTCACCGAGATGGTTTGTCAGCAAGGAGCCCGGCAGCTTGACTGCGTGCAGCGATGGATTGCCATGCAGCCGTGCCTGCCAGTTGCCACTAAGGTCGATAACATTTCCTGCTCCTGCCGACAGGGCAGAAAGCAGGAAGAGAATCAGGATTCCAAGATGTTTCATCGGCTGAGAATCTTTATGCTGCTAATGCCTTCTCCCGGTGTGGTGTCAGCTTCTTGCGGAAAGTATACGGGCTCATCTTTCTGCATGGGCAGGATACAAAGCTCAAGTTTTCGTGTACCTTTAGGCAGTCTCCACAGACCATACGGGAAGTGCCGTCCGTTGTAGAAGTTGTCGTCGATCAACTTACCATTGGCATACAGCCGTGCGCAGTCGCCGTGATAGTTAATGTCGAGTAGCGCATCAGGGGAAATACTGTCGGGCAGACTGATCGTGTAGACCGCAGCCTGGTTGAAGTCAGAGTCTGTCGGTTCCTCAGCCGCTTTGTTCACGCCGATGGTAATCGTTCGCAGCGGTCCTGCCTCACGCGTTTTTTCAAAAGGCACCTTATCCACGATCGTATGCGAGAAAGGCTTTACCCTTTCGCCCATCTGCTCTGCCTCTTCAGTCGTCAGCAGGTAATAGTGCTTATAGATGGGCTTGTTCATCCCACGCGGCTTTGCGTTTTTGATGATCTTTCCATTCTCAAAGGCAATCTCCACAGGAATACCTTTCACCTGCATGAGATAGACTTTGCTGCCTTCCTTGCCAACGACCTGTGCCGTGGCATGGCGGATGCCGGCAACGCCAACGGGGAAGATGCCAATAGCATCTGCAGGGATAGTCATCGGGCGTGAGGGGAACGTTACGTCACCGACATGGAACCGCACGCCTTTCTTTGCCGTGAGATGCTGCAGGCGCTCATAGTTGTTGAAGAAGACAAACGCTGAATGTCCGTCGCTGCGATAGCTCCACCGCAGATAAGAATCGTCGCCCTTGCGTGCCTGCGCCGTGTTGGGGAAGTGAGCCTCCATCGGTGCCAGCGTCTCTTGGAAGTCGTGCATGAAATGGTGAAGGGGACGCAGGCGGAAGAAGACAGAGTTCGCCTGCCCAAACTCGCCAAGGGGAGCCTGAAAATCATAGGTTTTCACCGGAAGGTCGTTGTAGTTGGTAGCCACTGTGCGCTGGGTTTCATTGAGATAAGAACACTTTCCCTCTGGGTTGGTACCACCATGATACATGTAGTAGCCCAACAGATTGCTGCCGCTGCCAAGCTTCACTACCGCCATGGCATAGGCATCGTTGGGATACATGAAGACGCGACGATGATACGAAGTCATCATGCCGCCACCAAGCTCACAAGTGAAATAAGGATAGGTATTCTCGTCTTTGTGAGTAGTAGACTGATTGCCGTATCGGATTTGTTCCGTGGCAATGTTCTGGTTATCGCGGTTGGGTTTGAAAAAGAAAGCCTGATAGTAGTTACCCGCCGTCGGCGCAATGCTCCGCTCCCAAAAGCCGTCGGCATAGTCGCCGTAGAGGGGAAGCATCTCACCAAAGGGTACGGGCGTAGCGAGATCGGGCCATCCGGTACGTGTGTAGAAGGGCAGATCGAAGCCGACCCGCTGTGCGATTCTTTTCAGTGCCATGAGGTAAGAGCCTTTGCCATGGTATTCGTTGTCGAACTGGCAGGCAATGACCGGTCCACCGTCTTTCCATTGCAAACCTTGCACTTGGGTGAAGATTTGCCGGTAGAGTTTCTCTACAATCGCCAAGAAGCGCGGATCCTCACTGCGGCTCTTGATGCCCTTGGTGAAGAACCAGTCGGGAATGCCGCCATTGCGCACCTCGCCGTGACAGAAGGGGCCGATACGGAGTACAACCGGCATCTGCTCTTGCTTGCAGATTTCCAGGAAATGTCGAAGGTTGCGTCTGCCGCTCCAGTCCCACTGATCCTCCATTTCCTCTATATGATTCCAAAAGACATAGGTAGCAATCATCGTCACGCCACCGGCCTTCATATTCTTTACGGCACTCTCCCACTCATCTTCTGGCAGACGTGAGAAGTGTATCTCGCCCATGACTGGCGTCACGCGACGTCCGTCCATCATGAGGCTTTTAGAGTCCCACGTGATCTTGGGTTGGGCCCAAGCCTGTGGATGCAAAGTCAGCAACACGGCAAGAACCGTGAATGTCTTGATAAACTTGTTCATATAGCAAACTTGTTTGATTACATAATAGGATTACATAATAGGAATTGTCTTTTAATATTTTATCACGCTGAAGCCATTGGGCCGAACGACCTCAAAAGCATACTGCGCATTGATGTCTTTCAGCACCATCGGATATTTCTTTCCAAGCTGCATGTCGGGCAGGGCTATTGTCTGTTGCTGTCCCTTGCCGTCTTGGTACCTCAACAGGTAGCCACGCAATGTGTATGACGGGATGGTGTTCTTGACTTGTAGACAGATTTGTGCATCGCGGTTCTGATCATCAACATCATACTGACCCGCCAAAGATCCATCGTTCTTCTTGGCATTGGCAGGAGCCACCTCGATGACGTCAACGGGCGACATCAGTTGGCGCAGCACATAATAGGAAGGCTTTGGTGTCAGATCGCAATGGGTTACGCCATGTCTACGCACACGGTACTTACCCAAACCTTCTTCGCCCATCTGCGTACGGTAATCCTGCAAGCAGAAATAAATGTAACCACAGACGAAGTCAAAGCTTTGCCACTGCTTGATATGATAGAGCATGTCATCAATACGCCGTGGGTCACCACCCGTAAAAGCAGGCTCACACAGCCCAGACTCCGTGATAAACAACGGACGGCCCTTCAGTACGCTGTCAAGCTTTGCCAAGTGTCCGGGCAGTGCCTCGCGGTCCTTGCCGTTCCAAGTACCGGTGTACTCGTTCCATGTGGGCAGATCGAGGTCGAACGACGGGTTATCGTTCAACTCCTTGTTGGTGTTGTTGCAACATACGTCGAAGAAGCGTGAGGAATCGAGACTGCGGGCATATTCCGCAAGCTGCTTGATTTCTGCATTGTTGCCCCACACCTCATTAGACAATCCCCATGCGTAGATGCAGGGATGATTGTAGTGGGCTTCAACCATTTCCTCCAGTGTCTCGCGAGCTACCTGACGCAGTTCCGGGGTCAATTCCTTCCACGGCTGCTGCCACCACGGCAGTTCCAACTGTGTGAGGATACCCATCTCGTCCATCAATGTCAGCCGCTGCTCATCGGGAACATAGTGGAAACGGGTGATGGTGGCATTCAGATCTTTCATCGCCCGCACGCTCTTCTCCATATAACTGCGGGGCTCAGCCATGCCAAACTGGGGATTAGCCCCCGGCATATCCTCGATGCCCGGCAGACGTACCTTCTCTCCGTTCAATACAAAAGAGCGGCCTGCCACCTTGAACTCACGAAACCCGAAATGATCTTTCAGCTCGTCATTACCAGGAATCGTGAAGGTGAAGTCATAGAGATTTGGGTGATCAAAATCCCAAAGCTGTACGTTGTTGACGTCGATGGTGTGCGTGAATTGCTTCTCGCCCTTGCGCTTCTTCACGTCAATGAACTGATCGTATATGGTCTGACCGGTCTGACGATTCGTAACCGTCAGTCTACCTTTAACTGTATTGAAGTGCTCATTCCAAAGACGAATATCAAAGTGGACACGACCGGCAGAGCGAGATAAGTCAACCTGAGGCGTAACGTGAACATACCTGATTGCCTGCTTACCACTGACATGCAGTCCGACGCTGCGATAGATGCCGCCGTCGTTGCTCCAATCGAAGCTGCGCTTATAAGGCAATGACTTGTCTGTATAGGCGTTGGAAGTTCTTACTTCCAACGTATTCTTCCCGCCGAAATGAAGGGCAGAAGTGATGTCGAACGAGAAAGGTGTATAGCCTTTGTTCAGATGCTCGCCCACCTTTTTGCCATTGACATACACGATGGCATCATGATGCACAGCACCGAAATACAGTCTTACCGTTTTGCCTTTCATGTCAGCCGTGATGGGCAGCATACGTTTGTAAACTGCTTCACCGGCATAGTCCTCCAGTCCCTCCATCGTATTATAGGTATGAGGAACAGTCACCTTGTATTCCTTGCCTGCAATAGACAGTTGCCACTCGCCATCAAGCGACACGTTCTTTTGGGCATAGGACACGTTGACGAGCATGCACAGAAGTGCAGTCATCAGAATTATAGTTCTTGTCTTCATCGCACTTTCTATCTCTTTGTTACTTTATTCATCAACGAAGACTTAATACCCGCTATTCTGTTTGATGGCGTTTTTTGCCCGTTGATAAGAATTCTAGAAACTACTATATGTCGCACACCGTCGTGAACTGATAGATACCCAAGTGGTTAGGATCCAGCTTGGCTGCCTCTTCGAGATAGCGCTGACCATGGGCTTTGTCGCCAAGTCCGTAGAACCCCAGAGCGAGCATATACAAGCAATGTATGCGGTTGGCTTGGTCGAGATCGCCTTCCCAGATTTGCAGGTCGGGCAGCGACACGGCGAAATAATCCATCGTGGTATGGTCGAAGAGATGGTTCTTGCCATAGTTGAGCAATTTATAGAAGCGTCCGTGCGCCTCGCCCGTTCTGCCGAGCTTCAGCAACGCCAGTCCCTGATAGAAGATCTTGTCGGGTTTGGCATCGTTGTAGTACATGGCTGCCACAGGCTCTGTCGGTCCGAGCGTAGCCTTCTCCCAACATTCCTTGGCTTTCTCGTTCTCTCCCTTAGCATCGTAAGCACAACCGAGGAAATAGTAGAAGTCGTTCTCCTGGGCGCCGTAGAGCTTGCCCTCACCGAGATGATGGGGATAGACGAGGCACTCATTGAGGAGCGTGATGGCCGTGTCGTAGTCTTTACGTTCCAGGGCCTGCTTGGCAAGCTCCACACGAGAGAACTGATACTGTCCGCTGACCTTACCTTCACCGCCTTCCCACGGATGGAACTGATGGGCATCGATTTTCTCCTTGGCCTGCTCATAGTGACCAGTGAGATTGAGCAAGGTGATCTCCTCAAGCAGCAGGTCGTCGCGCTGGGCGATGAGCTCGGGGTATTGCTCAAGATGCTTCAGTCGCATGTCGTGGTCATAGCCGAGTCGCTTATAGAGTTGGTCGAGCTCCATGAGTATACGGCCGTCCTTGGTATTGAGGCAGAAGGCCTTCTCCATGTCGGCCACGGCCTGTTCAGGGTTGTTCTCCTTGTTGAACTCCTCCAATGCGAGGTTGCGCCAAACAGTGGGGAATGTCGGGTCGAGCTCAGCAGAGCGGTTCCAGTGGAGACGGGCCACATCGTATTGACGTGCACCGTAATAGAGCGTGCCGAGATAGTAGTGCGCTTTCACGTCTTCGTCGTTGTAGTTGATGGCGGCCTGCAGGGCGAGGATAGCTTCAAGACGGTTGGGGAAGCAGTAGTCGCTGCAAGCCTTGGCACCAAGGTCGAAGCCTTCCGTCTTTCCGGTAAGGCCTATATAATAGTAGGTCATCGCTGTTGTAGCTCCATTGTCAACAGCAAGCTGCCAGATGGCGGCGGCAGTTTCGTTCTGTCCGCAACGCCAATAGTCGAGTCCGAGCTCATCGTAGTTGTTGAACTGTCCATGCATCAAGTCGATGAGATCATTGAGCACAGCCTGAGCCTCACCCCCAGCCCCTCTCCGAGATGAGAGGGTAGCTTGGCCCGTGAGCAGATATTCCTCGTAGCGGCAGCCGTAATTGAAGAGGTCGACTTGCTTGCTCTCCCGGCAGACGTTTAGTGCCTCGTCCTTGCGTCCGGCGAGCCGGAGCACCGTAGCTTTCAATGCCAGCACCTTATGGTTGCGGCTGTTGCAAGCCATACTGCTGTCGATTTCCTCCAGGGCATCTCCGAGTCGGCCTTCTTTCACCGAGATGCAGGCTGCCTGAAAGAGGGCAGCGCTCCGCCAAGCATAGCTCCACGCTGCTTTCCAGAACCATTCGTAAGCCTCGTGCTGCTTGCCCTGATAGAGCAGCGACAAAGCGAGGTTGTAGAGCGGCTCCCCATCATAGGGATTAGGATTGCGCTTATAGAGTACTTTCTGATCACGGCGCAGATAAGACTCGGCCTTGTCGAAGCGGCCACGGCGCAGATACCACAAGCCCATCTGGTTGAGGCAGCGATAGTCGTTGGGGTCGCGGCGCAGGGCCTCCCCATAGTAGTCGGTCGGGTTCCAAGTGGCGTGTCGGTACTGCTCGAGGTGCAGGCCGGTGAGATAGAGCTGGTCGTTGGTCTTGGTGTCCTCGGGCGACAGGGCAGCCTCAGCGGCATCGGGGATAGGACGTATCTCGTCGGGCTCAGCATGCCACTGCAAGTCGTTGGCCTGGAACGTCAAGGTGCTCAGTGCGGCTCCCTTCACGTCGACGCTCTGCTCTACGAGCATTTGCTCAGGGCTCAGATCCGCCTCCTTATTATAATATATTGTACCGTCGTCATTCTTCAAAACGACATGCACATGCTGTTTGCTGGTAGCATAGAGCTTGAACCAGACGGTGCCGTCCTCGTTCTTGTCGATGTTGGAGACAAGGTCCTTCGAGGCATTCTTCACGATGCCCACTTCCTGATAAGGCATGAAGTACTGTGTGAAGCGCTTCTCCTCGTAAGGCATGAGCCATGTGAAGTCGGGCTGGTTCTCCGTGAACACGCCTGCCATGAGCTCGATATACGGACCGTCGTGGTCGGTGAGGTTGCGGTCCCAAGCGCGTCCGAAGTCACCATTGCCCCATGTCCACTGCTTCTTGCCCGGTGAGACATGGTGGCTGGCTACGTGGAGCATGCCGCCATGAGAATCATTCTCATAACCGCCCTCGAAGTTATATTTCGAGTTGACACCCATGTAGGATGTCGGCACCTTGATGTTCTTATAGTTGGAGATGTCCACACCTGCGGAGTAGTCCATCTTGTAATAGGTACCCGTAGCGATCGGGAACGGGCTGACGGCGCGCTTGCCATGGTCAAAGACAGCGTTGATGTCCTGCGGGAACACACTCTGATAATAGTCGTTGACGGCCACGGCGGGGTTAGCCCACCACAGGAAGGTCTGTGGCAGCGGCGTGCCATTGTAGAGGCGGCCTTTGATCTCAAGGTAAGCCTTACCGGGACGGAGCGTAAAGCCGGCGGCTCCTTTCTGGTGGAACATGCGCTCGTATTCGTTGACCCAGACGGTGACGGAGCCGTCCTCGTTCTCTTCGATGGTAGCGTCTACGGGCAGATAGGTGGACGGACGGTGGTGCTGCGGCCAGTTAAACTCGATGCCGCCGCTGATCCAAGGTCCCGTCAATCCGACAAGGGCTGGCTTGATGACATGATTGTAATAGACGAAATGACGACCTTTCACCTTGTCATAGGCCATCTGTATGCGGCCGCCGAGCTCCGGCAGCACCATCACTTTGATGTATTCATTCTCGATATAGATAGCATGCCAGGTGTGGTCCACCGGCTTGTCACTGATCTTCTCGATGACGGGGTAAGGATATACCACACCGCTGGAGCCTTGATAGACTCGTTTCTCAAGATACATAGGGTTCTTGTCTGCTTCGCCAATCTCATAGGTAGGGATGACGACATCCTCTTTCCATGCTTTTACCATAATAATGTATAATGGATAGTGTATAATGGATAAATGATAAATATTACTTCAGTGATGTACCTTTTGTCTCCTTCAGTTTCGTGGAGAAAACGATGAAGCCGACTGCACAGACGGCGGCATAGATCCAAAACGTGCCGTAGCTGCCCAACAAGCGGTTGAGGAAGGGGAAGGTATAGGTGAGCGTTGAGGAACCGATCCACAGCGCGAAGGTGCACGTCGACACGCCCACTGAACGAACCTTGTCGGGGAAGATCTCTGAGATGAGTACCCAAGTGCAGGGCCCAAGCGTCATGGCGTAGCAGCCAATGGCCAGCACCACGAGCACGATCATGCCCACGCCGGTGACATGCAGGTAGTAGCAAGTGCCAAGAATGGCATAGATCAGACACAATCCACCTGCGCCGAGCAACATGAGCGGCTTGCGGCCTAACTTGTCTACGGTGTGAAGGGCTACAAAGGTGAACATAAGGTTGGCAATGCCGGTGACGACGATGTTAAAGAGCACGTCGCCGATCTCGTAACCAGCCTGCTGGAAAATCTCCTGGGCGTAGTTGAAGATGACATTCGTGCCACACCACTGTTGGAAGAGGGCGATGAAAATGCCCAGCAGAAGTGCGGCTGCATAGCGCTTGGAAAACAAGGTTGAGAGGCTGCCTTTATTCTGTTCAACCGTTGTGTCGCCCTTATGCTCCCGCATCTGCAGCCATCGCGGACTCTCAGGGATGAACAGACTGAGGACAAAGAAGATGCCCGAAGGGATCATCGGCACCCAGAACATCCAGCGCCAGGCCATCTGTCCATTCCACGACTGGGCGATGGCGACCTCGGTCATACCTGCCGCCATTGGCCGGGCAATGAGCCAGTTGACAATCTGGGCGGCCAGGATGCCGATGACAATCATCATCTGATTGAGCGACACCATGCGGCCGCGGATGGAAGCCGGTGCGACTTCGGCGATATACATCGGAGAGAGTCCTGATGCCAGTCCGATGCCGACACCACCAAAGAAACGGGCGATGAGAAACGTGTGGAAGCTATGTACGGCACCCGTGGCCAAAGCCGACAACAGAAACACGATGGAGGACACGGTCAGCAGCTTCTTACGACCCATCCTGTCGGCCAGCCATCCTACGGTCAGCGCTCCGAACATGCAACCGATCAAAGCCACGGTCATGGCAAGACCTTGATGGCCCGGTGATGAGCCAATTCCGAAATAAGCCTCATAGAAAGGCTTCGCTCCTCCGATGACTACCCAGTCATAACCGAAGAGCAGACCGCCGAAGGCTCCTACCATACATATAAAGTATGTATATGCATTCTTACTCATAAATGGACTGTTTAGATAGAATTCGATTTGATATTTTGATTGATAGTGCAAAGTTACTGTAAAGATTTCAAGTTGGAAATAGATTATAACAAGGAAAAGATGGATAATATTACGATAAGTGACAAAGTTTCCTTATCTTTGCAACCGACTAATTTGCGAACCTACATGCTAAGAATCAAAAACGGTTTTTCCGGTGAGCGCTCCATCGTCTTACCAAACATGATCAGACATATTTGCGAAAACGACGAGTTCCTCCGTCAGCTCTACATCACCGACATCGGCTATTACCCCCACGCCATGTACCACTATCGTGAGCGGCCTGAGGGTGTGGCACAATATATTCTCATCTACTGCATGAAAGGCAGTGGATGGTACGAAGTAGCGGGAAAGCGACACGTCATCCGCAGCAATCAGTTTGTCATCATCCCGCGGAGTATGCCGCACGTCTATGCGTCGAACAACCAAGATCCATGGACAATCTATTGGATGCATTTCACCGGTCAGATGGCACACTGCTTCGGCGAGGGACAGCTGGAACCTAAAGAGATTGCGCCGGGCACGAACTCCCGTATCAACCTGCGAAACGACATCTTTGAAGATATTTTCCTGACGCTCAGCGACAACTACAGCCTCGAAAATCTGCGATATGCCTCTTCACTGCTCTACGCCTTCCTGGCCTCGCTCTGCTATCTGAAACAGTTCAGGCACTACAACCCTCAGCAAGAACGCATCGACACCACGGACATCGTCACCATGGCGGTAAGGTATATGAAGGAGAACATCGAGAAGCAGCTGACACTCCAACAACTGTGCGACTACATCGGATACTCGGTCTCGCAGTTCTCTCTTATCTTCCGTAAAAGCATCGGACAGTCGCCGCTCAACTATTTCAACCGGCTCAAGGTGAACCGGGCCTGCCAGCTCTTGGAGACCACTGATCTCAAGATCAACCAGATATGCACGATGGTAGGCATCGACGACTGCTATTATTTCTCGCGACTGTTTACCAAGATCGTCGGTGTATCGCCAAAGAAATACCGGCAAACAGTCGCTCAGAAAAATCCAAGTATGTCAGGCGAGCAGGGCATATAGTCTGAGCAAGATAACCACAACTCAGAATTATTCCGACAAAAGTACCTCCGCGTGAACTTGCAATCTAGAGAATGAAAAAGTCAGAAAACCGGCGTTTGGTCATCAAAAAGGCACTTTGTACCTGAGAAAAAGGCGAGATCATCACATCATCTAAGCGTGTTGACCGGAGCATCACGCTTAGATGATGCATACAAACCACCGTAATGATGAGAAATTCTCTAGAGAATTTTGCAAGAAAACGGCACTTTGACGACCAACATCAACGTTTTTCATGCTCGCAAAATGCCAGTACACTCATAACATCCTAATAATTAGCTATTTATAAAAAAGCACCCAAAATTCGCAAAATTGAGAGCAAAGTACACCTTCGTGCAGAAAATCGCCTGTATTTTGCCCGTTTTTTGTCAGTTTTCTAAACAATGACATGGATCTACTACATCGCTTTTTAGGATTTGGTCAATTGGGAGTCAATTTCCGGGAGGTCCGCTGCCCCCCAGCGGACAATAATGCAGAGTGCATTCAAATTGCTTCGTCCGCTGAGGGCAGCGGACCTCCCGACAACAAATCTCTCGGGAGAACCCTCGCCCCTACACATAAAAAATTTAGGTGTGCCTCCCCGTGTCGCTGTGTGAAAGATATTCGCCGAACTGGTACAAAAACCGCACGCACAAATCAACTTAAAGTATATGATGTGGCATTATTTTCAACCAATTCCTTGTAAGCTAAAGCTGTGCTTCCTTATTTCACCTTCGCCACCTCGATGTAGTCGATGTCGGGCATCCAGTTCTTTGTATTTGAGAGGCGGATCTCGTTGTAGCCTTTCTTGAGATGTACGTTGATGGGAGCAGATGTCCTCACCGTGGAAGCGTTGCCGGAGTTGACGGTGAGCGTCTTCACGAGTTTACCGTTGACTTCTACATCCATGCTGCGGTTCTCACCACAGAGATAAGCAATGGTGAGACGGTAGTCGCCGCCACGCTGACTGTAGACCTTGCGGAAGCGGAGGTCGTTCTTTGCGCTGCTGCCGATCCACGAAGCCTTGAAGTGTCCGCTGAGTCCGTCGGCAGTCTGGTAGATACCTGTCTTGAGTGCCTGGTTGTTGTAGATCTCCTGATAGTCGCTGATGTAGGCTGTCTCTGCCTCGTAGCGGATTTGCTCCCGTCGCTTCTGACCTTGCAGCTTATAGATGCGACAGCCATGGGCTGGTACGTCGACGGTATAGGAAGCGCTGAAACGGCCAAGGTCTTTCTGCTCGAAAAGGTCGCGCATACTTACCCGTCCGCTTAAACAGAGATCACGGAAATTGGCGTTGACCTGATGCTCAGCATCCGACGGGTTGTAGACCACGAGCACGCGGTGGGTGCCCTGCGCCCGGTCGACATCACGCACGAGTACGTAACAGCCGTTGACAAACTTGACCACATAGGCTTGCTCGCCGACGGGATCCTGGTTGATGGCAATAAGATCACGGTTGGTCAAGAGCTTCAGCGTGTGGTCCTTGATGCGTGTCATGTCGCAGCCGATGAGCAACGGCGAGTTCATCGCACACCACATACCGAAGTGGGTCTTGTCCTCCTCTGCCGTCATGCCGCGTCCCACCTCAAGCATATCCATGTCGTTGTAGTGCCCACGATGGCTGTAAGCGGCCAGCGGAAGGTTCTCGCCGATGATACGCCGCACCGAACTCCAGGCATCAGCGATGTCGGTGGTCGTACGCCATGAAGTAGCCACGTCGCTCACCCACGTGCCGGGATAGTTCCATCGGCACACGTTGAACCGCACCTCACGTCCGGTATTCTTGATGGCCTTGCTGATGGCTGTATAGCGCTCCTGCTCGTTGAGCCCGAGCCGTTCACTGTTCTGACCGGCATCGCCACCGCAGAAGTCGACCTTGATGAAGTCGAAGTGCAGGTCTTTGAAGAAGTAGTCACAGTCCTGCTGGTCGTGCTCATAGAGTCCCGTGCCGTCTTCCTGCTTCTCCCCGCCGTAGTATCCGGCGCAGGTGTTGTGTCCGGCATCGGAGTAGATGCCCGCCTTCAGACCGAGCCCGTGGATATAGTCCACGACGGGTTTCAGTCCGCCGGGGAAACGGTCTTGGTTGATGACGAGTTGCCCCGTCGTCTTGTCACGTCCGCCCTGAAAGCCGTCGTCGATATTGACGTAGGTATATCCCGCAGACTTCAAGCCTTTGTCGGCCATGGCCTTGGCCTGGCTTTCGATGAGTTGCGCATTGATTTTGGAAGCGAAGGTGTTCCACGAGCTCCATCCCATGGTGGGCCCGTCATGCAGAGTCTGTGCCATTGAAGTAGCGGCAAAGGCTGCCATGGCGGAGAGTAACAGTATTTTTCTCATAACTTCTAATTTTGTTGCATGGAGGTGTGTCTCCACACTGTAATCAGTAATAGTAAATAGGTGTATATCTAAAGATTAGTGCCTATGTAGTTGTAAGTACGATGTTTAGCATCGTCATCGCAAAATTAAGCATTTATCTCCACATGACAAAGAAAACACGTGTTGATTTTCACAATCAGACGTATGTCTATGGTCGATGCAACAAAAGTCTGCCAAAAGGAGAGAAACTTCACTTTTCCCTGCTTCTACAGTGAGATTGTCACGGGAAAACAGTACCTTTGCATAAAAAAGAAAAGAAGCATGATCAATACCAGTGCCTTCCAAGGCAAGAAAGCAGCCTACTACACGCTGGGCTGCAAGCTCAACTTCTCCGAAACCTCCACCTTTGGCAAGCTGCTCAGCGAGATGGGCGTCACGACCGCTCACGAGGGTGAGCACGCCGACATCTGTCTGATCAACACCTGCTCGGTGACGGAGGTGGCCGACCACAAATGCCGTCAGGCCATCCACCGCATGGTGCGCGAGAACCCCGGCGCCTTTGTTGTGGTCACGGGATGCTATGCCCAGCTGGAGCCCGAGACGGTGAGCGCCATCGACGGCGTGGACCTCGTACTCGGCTCCAACGAGAAAGCCGACCTCATACAATATCTCTCCGACGCATGGACACAACCGCGGGAAGGCCATCTTCACGCTTTCCACCACGAGAAGACCAAGGACATCAAGACTTTCCAACCGTCGTGCTCACGCGGCAACCGCACGCGTTACTTCCTGAAAGTACAGGACGGATGTGACTATTTCTGCACTTACTGCACTATCCCCTACGCCCGTGGCTTCTCTCGCAACTCCACCATCGCCTCGCTCGTGGAGCAGGCCGAACAGGCGGCACACGAAGGCGGCAAGGAGATCGTGCTCACCGGTGTGAACATCGGAGAGTTTGGCAAGACCACCGGCGAGACCTTCCTCGACCTGGTCAAAGCCCTCGACGGCGTGGAGGGCATCCAGCGCTATCGCATCAGCTCGCTGGAACCAGACCTCATCGACGACGAGCTCATCGAGTACTGTGCCCACTCGCGCGCCTTCATGCCGCATTTCCACATCCCCTTGCAGAGCGGCAATGACGAGGTGCTCAAGCTCATGCACCGCCGCTACACGCGTGATGTCTTCGCCCATAAGATCCGCCTCATCAAGGAACTCATGCCCGATGCGTTCATCGGTGTCGACGTGATGGTAGGCTGCCGTGGCGAGCGGCCGGAGTACTTCGAGGACTGCTACGACTTTCTCGACGGTCTGCCCGTGACCCAGCTCCACGTCTTCCCCTACTCCGAGCGACCGGGCACGTCGGCACTCGCCATCCCCTACGTGGTCAGCGACAAGGATAAGAAGGAGCGCTCAAGACGACTCCTGGAACTCTCCGACAAGAAGACGCACGACTTCTATGCCCACTATATCGGACAGACACGACACGTGCTCTTCGAGAAAGCGCCCGCCGGACACGCCATGCACGGTTTCACCGACAACTACATCCGCGTCACCCTGCCTGCCGGTGAGGCTCGCGAGGAGTACGACAATGAGATTCTCAACGTGACACTCGGTGACTTCAGAAAGAATGGAAAAGAAGATACGCTGTTGGCTAAGCCCAACATAGAGAAATAAAAACAGGAAAAACGATGAAGACAGCTATCGTCATATTGAACTGGAACGGACGGAAGATGATGGAACGTTTCCTGCCCACCGTGCTGAAATACTCACGCGACGACGCTGAGGTATGGGTGGCTGACAATGCCTCCACCGACGGCTCAATGGAGATGCTCGCGCAGAAATTCCCGGAAGTGAAGACGCTTGTGCTCGACCGCAACTATGGCTTTGCCGACGGCTACAACCGTGCGCTGCGGCAGATAGAGGCCGATTACTATGTGCTGCTCAACTCCGACGTGGAGGTGACGCACCACTGGCTCACGCCCCTGCAAGAGTATATGGACACCCACGACGACGTGGCGGCCTGTCAGCCTAAGTTGCTCAGTGAAGCCGACAAGGACAGCTTTGAGTATGCCGGTGCCTCCGGCGGTTTCCTCGACCGCTTCGGCTATCCGCTGTGCCGCGGCCGGGTCTTCGACACCGTGGAGCGTGACAATGGACAGTATGACTATAAGATGGATGTGCTGTGGGCTACGGGAGCCTGTCTGATGATCCGTGCCAAAGACTATTGGGAGGCAGGAGCACTCGACGCCCGCTTCTTTGCCCACAACGAGGAGATAGACCTCTGCTGGCGACTGCGACTGCGTGGACGACGCGTGGTATGCATTCCAGAAAGCGAAGTATACCATGTTGGCGGTGGCACACTGCCGCAGGGCAACCCGATGAAGACCTTCCTCAACTTCCGCAACAACCTGACGATGCTCTATAAAAACCTGCCCGACGAGGAGCTCCGCCCCGTGATGCACATGCGCTGGCTGCTCGACCACATCGCCGCACTGGAAACGCTGATCGTCAACCGCAACTGGCATGACTTCATCGCTATCCTGCGGGCGCGGCGTGCTTTCTATAAATGGCGACACGACTTCGACGCTGACCGCGATGCCATCAAGAAGAGCAGGAAACTCAAAACGATACCTGAGCAGCTTCCTTTTAGTGTTGTCTGGCAATACTATGTCAAAGGGAAGAAGACATTCAACGCCTTGACGAGCTCTCCTCATCAAACAGACGATTGAAGGCCTCGCGTAGGCGAACCTTGTCAGCGATGATGTCGCGTACCTGTTTGAGTTTTTCCTCATTGGGCGAGTTGGGAATCCAAAGACGGATATAGCCTCGGGCGCTGTACTTCTCCTCCATATGGCGGTCGAAACGCTGCCACTGCCACTCACGATCCTTGTCGGGATCACGCTCCAAACCGAACTCCACGGCACGACGAAATACCACCTTTGGATCGAGGTCGCGGTCAGCCTCAGCGACGATCTTGCCGTAGATGCTCCGCGGTTCGTGTGAAGCTGAAGCGCGATGATCCTCTACTGCTTCCTTCATGATGGTGATCTGCCCGGGCGAGAACCATTTCCTCAGCCGGGCATCCGCTGCAAGAATCTTTCCGCCTGTGATATGGTGGATGGCACGCGGACCGCTCATGCCAAGGTCATGGTAAGCTGCCACAGTATACACCATATTAATATCCGCCCCCGTGCGGCGCGCCAGCTCCAGCGAATTGGCGATGACACGCTGCACATGACTCAGGTCATGGGAGCGGCCAAAGGCTGTGTAGCGAGGCAGAATGCTCGTTTCGATAAAAGACATCAAGTCGAGATTTACTTCCATAGGATATGATTCATTTATCTTTCTCTTTCTTCTGTAAAGATAGCAAGAAGATTTGAGATAACAAAATAAAACGGAAAATAAAAGCTAAACAGACTCGGAATGAATATGGATAACAAAGAAGAACTCTTTCCCGTCGTCGATGAAGACGGCCGCGTGCTCGGCAAAATCTCACGCGGAAAAGCCCACGACGGCAGTAAGGTGCTCCATCCGGTAGTGCACCTGCATGTGTTCAACAGCCGTGGCGACCTCTACCTGCAGCAGCGTCCGCACTGGAAAGATATCCAGCCCGACAAATGGGACACGGCATGCGGCGGTCATGTCGACTACGGCGAGACGGTCGAACAGGCACTGTACCGCGAGGTGAGTGAGGAGCTTGGCATCACCGAATACACGCCATGCTTCATCAAGCACTATGTCTTTGAGAGTCAGCGTGAGAAGGAACTGGTATGGGTCTTCACCGCAGTCTACGACGGCAAGGTATGTCCCAGCAAAGACGAACTCGCCGGTGGCCGTTTCTGGAGTCCTGCAGAGATCAAGGACAACATCGGGAAAGGTGTGTTCACGCCGAACTTCGAGAACGAGTATCAAAAGATTATATTGCCGGGAATATAATATAGCACGTTATTAAAAGTATTAAATGTGTTAATGATTATTCTACTTTTTACATACTTCCTGCAACCGTTTGGAACGGATTGCGGTATCGTATCGGACATAACGAGTGCCCGCTACCGACTATCCGAGAGAACTCGGAATCTCCGACTACTTTTCTAAGGATGTTCAAAGCTCCGTTTTGATCAGCATTGATCATCTTCCCGGTCGAGGAACGGAATAGTCCGCGTTTTACCCTACGACCAAGATATATTTCATGCTTCCCAATAGGTTCAAGAGCAAGAGCATCACACTTGCTTGTGTAACTTTCCTCGTTCATAATGAACTTAATTCCAATCATCTCGCACTTATAGCGGAGATAGTCTGCCAGTCTCGCAAAAGGCATCTGAACAAACTTTTGATTGTTCTTCTTGCCCATGTCGGAGTTTTGTTTCCATCCGGCATTGTAGCCTACAACCAGCGTTCCTATACGGTTCCGCACAAGTGTATCGACAATCTGACGGCTAACCTTCTGAAAGGCGTCCTCAAAATAGCGGTCTCGCTTGTCGTACATACGAGTGATTCTTCTTGTCGTTCGCTTTATGCCTTGCAGACTTTTGATAGACTGCAAGTGAGAGAGTGTTTTGTTAAAGTGGTTATTGTAAGATTTGAGATATTTGCCGCTGTAAATCGTGCAGCCTTCAGATGTAACCATCGTTGCAAGATTATCAAGTCCAAGGTCGATAGAAGCATATTTCGCCTTATCTACATCGGCTTGCTCTATCTCCTTTTCATAGACAATTTCGACCTTGATGTTACGGTAGGTTGGTATTAAACACACCTGGTGTATCGACTTTAGATTTTCGCCATATTTCTCCCATTGTGGGATAGAGACAAACAAATCCTTGGCAAGTCTGATCCTTCCATCCTTAATACTGCATGACTGATTGGTATAATACAAGTTAAACATACCACCACGCTTTCGGTAATGAGGCATCTTTGGCATGCCTTTGTATTTCTCGGGATGTTTCTTCCAATCCTTTATACTCTTGCAATAAGCCTTGATGTTCCTATCGAGAACACGCAGAACCTGCTGAGAGCATTGAGATTTCAGCAACTTGTAGTTACACTCACCTTCGAGGTTAGTGGTCTTTTTCATGAGTTTGTCCATGTCGTTATACCACAGCCACGTACCGTCAGCATCCAGCTGCTGACGGAACAGATACAACGCCTGGTTGTACAGATTGTTTGAAATTCTAAACAACCTGTCAAGCTCTTCTGTGTGCCGTATGTAGAACTTATAGACTAATCTCATTTTTCAAATCCTCTTCCATTATTTCGAGTTTCCTTTTTCTCCTGCGTGAATACATCCGCATAGCGAAGCAATGAAGCATCGAAATGATTTCCTCGAATATCTCTGTCTCGTTTGCCTTATCGTCCGTATCATTGATGACTATTATCTCGCATCCAAACTCGCTGAACAGTCTCTTGAACATATCGAATGAAATGCGAGAAAGCCTATCTTTGTACGTAATGTACAACCTGCCAACTTTGAAATTCAGTATCTCGTCAAGAAGTTGCATGAACTGCTTACGGTCAAAATTCATTCCGCTTGCAATGTCCTTATAAGACTTGCTGACCTTAACACCATTCTTGTTGCAATAGTCAATCAGAGTCTTTTCTTGATTATCAAGGTCGGTTTTTTGTTTTGCCGTCGATACACGCGAATAGACCACGTTCATTCTTTCTGAAGCAAGCCCAGCCTTGCGATATACATCATCATCGTTGTAGTCATACGTGCCGTTTGGCAACGATACGACTCTTATCTCTTTCTTCTTCACGTACTGCACGAGCGTTTGACGCGATACATGCAATATCTTTAACACTTTAGCACTCTTCATATCGCAAAGATAAGAAGAATAATTCAAATAACAAAATATTTCTACATAGTTTTAATGGTTTTTATTATTATATCCCTTTCAGGGACTCTTTACCCTATTTGACGGTAATTAACTCCCGTTCTGTCTACAGTGCTGCTGACGCCACGAAGCAACCTTTGAACCGATCCTCCACTCCTTGTGGTATCTCACGAAAGATGCCATAGAGGGCACTGCCACTACCGCTCATCTGAGCATAGAGCGCACCCATGTCGTAGAGGCTCTGCTTGATACGTACCAACTCGGGATGTGCCTTGAAGACCGGGCCTTCGAAATCGTTGGTCAGCTCATCGCGCCAGGCGGCAATCGGTTGACGTACGATGTCGCGGCACGACTTGCGGGGCATGTGACAGACGATCTGCGCATAGGCATCACGTGTAGACACTGCCACGCCGGGCTTCACCACTACAATCGAATAGCCGTGGAGATTGCCCTTGGGACCATCAGCCGGCTCAAGGATCTCACCACGCCCGGTGGCATACGACGGTTCGGCGGTGATGAAGAACGCACAGTCGGAACCCAACTTAGCCGCATAGCGCTCCATCTCGGCAATGCCGATGTTCAGCCGGAAACGCTCGTCGAGCAGGCGAATCATGAAGGCACCATCAGAACTTCCGCCTCCCAGTCCCGCCTGCGAGGGGATGCGCTTGAAGAGATGTGCATGGATCGGCGGCAACTCAAAATCAGCAGCAAGGAGGTCGTAGGCCTTCACCACAAGGTTGCTGCGCTCATCACAGTCTACGGCATTGCCTGTGACCTTCAGATCACAAGGATGATCTGAGGGGAAAGCCGGATCCATGTGTTTGATCTCCAAGGCATCGGTGAGCGGGATGGGATAAAACACCGTCTGTATGTCGTGACAGCCATCTGGGCGCTCAGCGACAATATTCAATCCAAGATTGATCTTGGCACAAGGAAAGGTCAGCATAGTATGATGTGTTTAAAGTTATCTTTGGTAAAGGGCACAACCGATTAATTGTTTTGGAACTGCTTGATGCGCTGCTCTTCCGAGAGCTTACAGATCAGCAAGGTGTCGTCGTGCTCAGCTACGATATATCCGTCGAGGCCTTGCAGGATCACCTTCTTCTCCTGGGCAGTGTGTACAATGCAATTGCGGCACTCAAAGGTGTGGATGTTCTTGCCAATGAGTCCGTTGCCGTACATATCGCGCTGGCTTTGCAGCAGCAGTGAACCCCATGTGCCGAGGTCGCTCCAACCGAAGTCTGCCGGGAAGACAAAGATCTCCTCGGCATTCTCCATCACGGCATAGTCAATGGAGATATTGTCGCAGTCGGGATACACCTTATTAATCGTCTCTTGCTCTTGTGGCGTGCCCATGACATTCTGCATGCGCTCAAAGATATTGTTGATACGCGGTGCATACACACGCAGGGCATTGACGATGGTCTCCACGCTCCAGACAAAGATACCGGCATTCCAGAAAAAGTTATGCTCACTGATATAATGCTTAGCAGTCTCCAGATCAGGCTTCTCCTTGAACTGGTCCACACGGTAGATCTCGCGGTTGCGCGGCGAGTTGGAGGTGAGGTCTGCCTGAATATAGCCGTAGCCCGTCTCCGGACGTGTCGGCTTCATGCCCAAGGTGAGCACAGCGTCGGTCTCACCAGCGAACTTCAAGCAGGAGGTGATGACACGACGGAACTCGTCGACGTTGGTGACAATATGGTCTGATGGCGAGACGACGACATTGGCCTTCGGGTCTGTCATCTTGATGCGCCAGCTGACGTAGGCGATGCAGGGCGCCGTGTTTCTGCGGCACGGTTCTTGCAGGATATGATCAACGGGCACATCGGGCAGCTGCTCGTGTACCAAGCCGGCGTAACGCTCGTTGGTGACGACCCATACGTTCTCCATCGGGCATACCCCCCGGAAGCGGTCTAATGTCATCTGTATCAGCGTGTGACCCACTCCTAACACATCGATGAACTGCTTGGGTCGCTCCTCGGTACTCATCGGCCAGAAACGGCTGCCGATGCCGCCTGCCATGATGACAAGATGATTATTTTGTTGAGCCATATATTGAAATGGTTTGTCTATGCGTTATATATATATATAATAAGGTATCACTAAAAGAAAAAGATTGATCCATGACACAACACATCATTGTACTGTGCGTCGTCGCCTTGTGCGTCGCCTATGTCACTTACCGCATCGTCTATGCCTTCCGCCATGCCCACGGCCGCTGCTACGGCTGTCAGCTGAAGGATGTCTGCAACAAATACGGAAATGGCAAACGAACTATTTCACCACGGCAAAGTAGACCAGGTCATGGTCGGTCAGGTTCTCCATGTAGTGACTATGACCCTCGGGGCAATAGTGGCACTGACCGGCACGGCACTCTTCCACCTGATCATCGTAGTGGAAAGTAGCGATACCGCTGATGACGAAGACAATCTCACAGTTGCCTTCATGGACATGCGATCCCGAGGATGCGCCCGGGCGAAGCGTGGAATACATGATCTTTGCCTTACCATCGTCGTAGTTGCGTGTGTCGAGTCTTCCTTTTCCACCTTTGAAGCCATCGATATGTACTTCGGGTATCTTGTCGAAATCGATAATCATAATGCTTTTCTGTTTTTAAATCTATATCTAGTCACAAAGTTAACAAAAAAAGCATAACTATGAAACTTTTCCTTCAGAAAAAGACTTTTTTGTGCAAAAAAACGTTGTGTAACAGCCCCGCTGCTTTTGTTATTCATTATCTTCAACCTAAATATTACCTTAATTTGCCAATTTTGCGTTGAAAATAAAAAATTGTAGTGACTTTGCAACAGTATTATGGAAAATTTTGTTTAATTTTGCAGTGAATTCGTTAAGCAGGGGCTTTAGCCCTCAGGTATTAATTATTCATTATTAAAGGTATGCAAAGAAGATTGCATTTTATGCTCGTCATGCTTCTGTTGATGATTTCATCAACCATGATGGCACAGATCACCACTTCTGGCCTCAACGGTAAAGTGGTGGCAGGTGGTGAAAACGTCATCGGCGCAACAATCATCGCCATTCACGAGCCTTCCGGTACTCGTTACAATGCAGTTACTAACGAAAGCGGACGCTTTACCATCCAGGGTATGCGTGTCGGCGGCCCTTACAAGGTTACCGTCAACTACATCGGCTACAAGGATGAGGTCATTGACAACATCCAACTTTCGCTGGGACAGCCTCGTACGCTGAACATCGACATGAAGGAGGATGCTCAGCAAATTGGTGAGGTCACCGTACTTGGCAAGAGTGGACGCAACAGTGGTGGTGCTGCCGCTAACTTCAATCAGCAGCGCATTGAGAACACGCCGACTATCAGCCGTAACCTCTACGATGTGGCTAAGCTGTCTCCACTGGTCTCCAATTCGCGTTTAGGCGGTGTGTCTATCTCTGGTATCAACAATCGCTACAACTCTTTCCAGATCGACGGTACGGTGAGCAACGATGTCTTCGGACTCGCCGGCAGCGGTACCAATGGCGGTCAGACCAATGCCAATCCTATCTCCATGGACGCTATCCAGGAGTTGCAGGTGAGCGTTGCTCCGTTTGATGTCCGTCAGAGCGGTTTCACTGGCGGTGCCATTAACGCCATTACCAAGAGCGGTACCAACCAGTTCCACGGCAGTGCTTACATGTACTACACCAATCAGGACATGTACAGCAAGTACAACCGTCTGCAGAATTATGCTGAGGACAAGCTTTCGCAGCGCTCCACCAAAACCTATGGTGCGACCTTCGGTGGTCCGATCATCAAAGACAAGCTCTTCTTCTTTGCCAGTGCAGAATATAAGAAGACAGAGGCTCCCGCCACGATCTATCCCGGATATATCAACAAGTATGTCACTGAGGCCACACTGAAGCAGATTGCTGACAAGTTCAACGATTTGACAGGGTTTCAGGAATCTTATGGAAAAGGTGAGCAGGACACAAAGTCCTTCGGCTTGCTGGCTCGTTTGGACTGGAACATTGACGTGAACAACCATTTGGCTTTCCGCTACCAGCACAACGACTCCTACGACGACAAAGACGGACTGAGCAACAACACCTATACTTTCAACAACTCCAGCTACCGCATGAACAACAAGACGAATTCTTTCGTCGCTGAGTTGAACTCCCACATCAGCCCTGTTCTCTACAATGAGGCTCGTGTCTCCGCCAGCTTCATCCGTGACAGCCGCGATGTGGCCTACCAGGGTCCATGTGTTCAGATCGGCAGCGTTGCCGGTGGTGACGGTACCTCTATGAATACTGTCAATATCGGTACTGAATTCAGCAGTGCTGCCAACTACCTTAATCAGGACATATGGACAGCAGAGGACAACCTCTCTTGGTACAAAGGCGACCACACTATCACCTTCGGTACACATAATGAGTTCTATAAGATGAAGAACCTCTTCATCCAAGGAGCAAACGGTGCTTGGTACTATAGCGACCTCGATAACTTCCTTGCTGATACTCCTTACAAGTTCACTTATAAGTATACCGACCCTGAACTGACGGGTGGCGACACCAAGTGGGCACCGAATATGAAATTCGGGCTATTTGGCCTGTATGCACAAGATAAGTGGGATATCACCCCACTGCTCAATGTCACCTATGGTGTACGCTTTGACATCAACGCTACATTGAACTCTCCTACAACCAATGACACTTTCAACACCTTCGCTTCCGAGCATAACCTCGGTGTTGAAGTGGGCAAGATGCCAAGTGCCAAGCTCCTCGTATCTCCCCGTGCAGGTTTCAACTGGTACACGGATGCCAGCCATCGTACATTGCTCCGTGGCGGTGTAGGTATCTTCTCCGGCCGTGCTCCATACGTTTGGCTCTCCAACGCCTTCGTCAATAATGGCATTGAGGCCAAGGGTACCACTATCAATACAAAGGACAATACGGCTCCTTCTCTTAGTCAGTATGCCAAGGATCCCATGGCAGCAGCCAAGACCTCATCTGCCGGCCTGTCTCCAGACATCGTGACGGTGGCTAAGAATTTCCGCTTCCCACAGGTATTCCGTGCCAACCTCGCTCTGGAGCAGATGCTCCCCGGCGACGTGAAAATGACTCTCGAGGGCTTGTACTCCAAGAATCTCAACAACGTGTTCTTTGAGAACCTTTCCTATGAGGACAAGGGCGACAAGGTCTATGCTGTTCCCGGTGTAGAGGCTTCTGCCGTCACTTCTTACAGCAAGATTGAGAAAAAACTGCCTTACTACAGCATCATCAATCTGAAGAATACCAATAAGGGCTATTCTTATAATGTGTCTGTGAAAGCAGAGAAATCCTTCGACTTCGGTCTTGATGTCATGGCAAGCTACATCTTCGGCCACTCTTACAGTGTCAACGATGGTACTTCTTCTGTTGCTTACTCTAACTGGAAGTACAACTACAGCCGCAACACCAACGACAAGAACGAGATGAGCTGGTCAAAGTTCGACATTCCTCATCAAGTTCGCATCCAGGTGTCTTACAGCTCTCCTAAGTACTGGAACGGTTGGATGAACACTGAGGTAGCCATTAACTACAACGGTTTCAGTGGCGGCCGCTACTCGCTGACGATGAACGAGAAGGCCGACTATAACAACGATGGTTTCCGCGGTAACAACCTGCTTTATATTCCAACGAAGGATGAGTTGGCAAAGATGAACTTCGCAAGCACAAAGAACATGACTGCTGAGCAGAGCCGTCAGGCATTCGAAGAGTGGATTGAGAATGATGACTATGCCAAGGACCACCGTGGACAGTATGCGAAGCGTAACTCAAACCTTACTCCGTGGGAGAACGAGGTTAACCTGCACTTTGCTCAGAATATCTACAACATCAAGGGTGTTGGTAAGTTCCAAATCACCTTCGACGTGATGAACTTCGCCAACATGCTCAACAAGCACTGGGGTGCTCACTACAGCAATGCTTACAACCTCAGCCCGCTGACGCTGACAAAGATTGAGAACGGTGTCGGTGTCTACCAGTTCAACACCAATAGCAAGCCCGTGGCAAGCGATACTGGCAGCCGTTGGCACGCACAGGTGGGCTTCCGCCTCGAGTTCTAATGATGTAGACATATAGTCTTTCATATATATAATAGGAGTATGGGGTTCCCCATACTCCTTTTTTATTTGTCCTATTCGAATGTTTTTACTATCTTTGCAAGCATAATCGTAACTCAGATGAAATGGACGTGATAAGCATCATTATCGGATTGTTGATCGGTATCGTTATCGGATATCTCGTGGCGCACAGTAAGAATGCGGCAGCGGAGACACGCGTGACCATGCTGACACAACAAATCGCTAAATTGGAAGAGGACTCGAACAAGCAGAAAGAAGAACTGCAAGCCAACTACCAGCAGCAGTTGCAAGATCAGCGACAGCAACAGGCCGAGCAACAGCAGACTTTGCGACAGCAACAGGCTGAGCAGCTGCAGGCTCTGAAACAGCAACAGGCTGAGCAACTGCAAACACTGCGGCAACAACAAGCTGAGCAACTTCAATCGCTGAGACAACAGCAGGCTGAGCAACTGCAAACCATGCGACAGCAACAGACCGACCAGCTACAACAACAGTCCTCTCTCCTTAAAGAGCAGATCAACACGGCGTCGGAAGAGATCCTCAAGCGGCGGGCCGCCGACCTCAACAATGTCAATCAGCAACAGATGTCGGCTCTGCTCAGTCCCCTCCATGAAAACCTGAAGCAGATGAAGGAAGCAGTGGAGAAGAGCGACCATGACCAGACGGTGCTGATGTCGCGCCTCGATGCCAGCATTCAGGAAAACTTGAAGCAGGCACACGAGGTCGGACAACGTGCAGATAAGTTGGCGGAGGCACTCACCGGCGAGAATAAGACGCAAGGCAACTTCGGCGAGCTGCGCCTGCGCACACTCTTGGAACAGATGGGACTCGAAGAGGGCGTGCAGTTCGAAGAGCAAGTAACGCTCAAAGACGAGCAGGGACGTACGGTTCACGAAGAGGACGGCCACAAGATGATCCCCGATGTCATCCTCCACTTCCCTGACAACCGCGACGTAATCATCGACGCAAAGATGTCGCTGAAGGCTTTCGAGGACTACCACAATGCTACGACAGACACAGAGTGCGACGAGGCTCTGCAGCGCCATCTCACCTCGGTGCGCAGCCATGTCAAAGAACTCGCACGGAAGAAATACGCCAAATATGCCGCCAACGGCAAGGTACAGCTTGACTTCGTGGTGATGTATGTCTACAGCGAGAGTGCCCTGCAACTGGCACTCACCAACGACCCGGCTCTGTGGAAAGACGCCTATGATCAGGGCGTGATCATCTCCGGATCGCAAAACCTCTATATGATGCTGCGTGTGCTGGAGATGACGTGGCGCCAGGTACGACAAGCCGAGAACCAGGATGCCATGCTCAAGGCTGCTGATGAGATCATCAACCGTGTGCAACTCTTCTATGAGCGTTTCCAGACGGCCGACCAGATGCTTGACCGCACGCGCAAGGCCTTTGACGACGTGAAGACGACGACAGCACCTACCGGCATGGGCATTGCCACGGCTGCCAATAAACTCCTGAAATACGGCGCGCAGGAAAATCCCAAGCGCAAAGTACGCTTGCCAAAAGATAATACGGAAAGCCTTGAAGACAAGGTATCTTGACCCACTGATATGAAACTGAAAAACACATGACTTACATAGTTCTACCCGAGCAGCAGACGCTGCCCCCTATCACCTACGACTTTGCCGTCGAGGCGTATGTGGCCCGTCACTTCCGCGACGACGACTATTTCTTCATCTGGCAGACCAAGCCTACTGTCATTCTCGGACGCAACCAACTGCTGCAAAACGAGGTGAACATGGACTACTGCCGCGAGCACGGCGTGTTCATCTCGCGCCGCAAGAGTGGGGGCGGCTGTGTCTACTCCGATGAGGGAAACATCATGTTCTCCTTCATCAGCCGTGAGCCGAACGTACAAAATATGTTTGCCAACTGCATGCACCTTGCCGCCGACGCACTGCATCGCATCGGCGTTCCCGTGACGATCTCGGGACGCAACGACATCCTGCTCGATGGTAAAAAGGTCTCCGGTGCCGCCTTTTACCGCACTGGCGACCGTAGCATCATGCACAACACACTGCTCGTCAGCTCTGATCTCAGCATGTTAGAATGTGTCATCACACCCGACAAAGCAAAACTGCAAAGCAAAGGCGTGGAGAGCGTGCGCCAGCATGTGGCAAACATCAGTGACTACACCTCCATGACACTGCCGGAGCTCAAAGCCTCCTTCCGCCATGCTATGTGCGGTGACAAGGCCATCACGATCACGGAGGAGATGATGCCGGAGATCAGAGAACTGCAAAAGGCCTTTGCCGCCGACGACTTCATCTATGGCAAACAACCGCTCTTCAAACTCACAAAAAAGCATCGACTCCCCAGCGTAGGGACGATAGAAGCCTGCCTGGAAATCAAAGACAACCATATCCACGACATCGACCTCTTCGGCGACTACTTCCTCACCGGCGACCTCGACGAGGAGCTCTTGCCGCGTCTGCGCGATGTGGCCTTCACGCGTGAGGCTGTGGAGCAGGCATTGCAGGGGCTCGACTTGGACAACATCATCCGCGGACTGACCACCGACGGCCTGCTGCGTGTGCTCTTCGGCCGTAAGCCTCACGTGATGAAACCCGGGTGGTTGAAGATAGACCTCAGCTCAGACCAGCAGAGCGAGAACACCTCAGAGATCATCCATGGCAACCGCCTTCACACAATCTGCGAGAGCGGCCTTTGTCCCAACCGCGCCGAGTGCTGGCGTCTGGGCACTGCCACACTGATGATTGGCGGCGACATCTGTACCCGCCATTGCCGTTTCTGCAACACGCTGAGCGGACGCCCTCTCCCACTCGATCCCGACGAGCCGCAACGTGTGGCGGAATCAGTGAAAGAGATGAACCTGAGATATGTCGTCCTCACCTCGGTAGATCGCGATGATCTGCCCGACATGGGCGCAGAGCACTGGCGCCGGACCGTAGAAGCTGTGCGGCAGAAAAGCCAGACAAAGATAGAGGTGCTCCTGCCCGACTTCCAAGGGCGCGATGATCTGATAGACATCGTGTTGCAGAGTCATCCTGACGTAGTAGCGCACAACATCGAGACGGTGCGACGCCTGACGCCGTCGGTGCGCAGCGTGGCCACCTACGACGGCAGCCTGCATGTGCTCAAGCATATCCACGACAGCGGCTTCGTCACGAAGAGCGGACTCATGCTCGGGCTGGGAGAAACGGAGGAGGAAGTGCTCCAGACCCTGCGCGACCTGCGCGACTGCGGTGTGGAGCGCGTGACGATCGGACAGTATCTACAGCCCACGGCCCGGCACCTTCCCGTCGAGGCCTACATCACCCCCGACAAATTCCGTTGGTATCACGACCAAGCCCTGCGGATGGGATTCCGCTCCGCTGTCTGCGGTCCACTCGTCCGCTCTTCCTATAAGGCCAGCATCGGGTAAGACACAAAAAAGGCCCCAAGCCATCAACGGCTTGGAACCCTCTCTCTTGTATATTAACTTCAAATGGAAAAAGTAAACTATTCCTCAGCATCAGCCTCTGCCTCATGAGCGGCGATGAGCTTCTGTTGGATGTCGTTCGGCACGAGCTCGTAGCTGGCGAACTTCGTAGTGAAGCTGGCGCGGCCACCAGTCAATGAGCTCAGAGCCACACTATAGTTCGACAATTCCTTCAAAGGAATCTTGGCACTGAGTTTCTGATAGCCTGCCTCAGCATCCATACCCATGATGATGGCACGGCGCCCTTGCAAGTCGCTCATCACGTCGCCCATATAGTCACTCGGCACATAGACCTCCAAGTCATAGATCGGCTCCAGAATCTTCGGGCCGGCCTCCTTAAATGCCATCGAGAAAGCATGACGCGCCGCCAACGTGAAGCTGAGCTCGTTGGAGTCCACCGGGTGCATCTTACCATCGTAGACGACCACACGCACGTCGCGCGCATAGCTGCCTGTCAACGGACCATGCTCCATGCAGTCCATCACACCTTTGAGGATGGCGGGCATGAAACGCTGGTCAATGGCACCACCGACGACGGAGTTGATGAATACCAGCTTTCCACCCCAGGGCAAGTCGTGCTCTTCCTTCTGCTTGATGTTCATCTTGAACTCCTGGCCGCCGAAGTTATAGCTTACCGGATCAGGCATTCCCTCTGCATAAGGCTCCACAATGAGATGCACCTCACCGAACTGTCCCGCGCCGCCACTCTGTTTCTTATGACGATACTCAGCCTTTGCCTTCTTGGTGATCGTCTCACGATATGGGATCTTCGGCTCTTCAAAGGTCACAGGAATCCTCTCATTGTTCTCCAAGCGCCATTTCAGTGTACGCAGGTGGAACTCACCCTGACCGTGAACAATGGTCTGCCGCAGTTCCTTGCTCTGCTCCACTACCCATGTCGGGTCTTCCTGGCGCATCTTCAGCAGGGCTGCCATCATCTTCTCCGTATCTTGCGGGGTGTTGGCCTTCACGGCACGGCTGTATTTCGGATTAGGATATTTGATGAAGTCGAAGCGCTCCTCCGTACCCTTACCGTCAAGCGTGTTGCCGGTCTTCACATCCTTCAACTTCACGGTACATCCAATGTCACCGGCATTGAGCTGATCCACGGGGATGCGGTTGGCACCGGCACAGACATAGATCTGACCCATGCGCTCCTTTGATCCACGGTCAGCATTGAAAAGATCATCACCGGGCTTGACACTGCCGCTCATCACCTTGAAGTAAGACACTTCGCCGATATGCGGCTCCATACCGCTCTTGAAGAAGTAGAGGCTCTCCGGACCATTGCTGTCGGGTGTCACCTCTTCACCGCGCGTGTTGCGCACCTTCGGCATCTCGCTGACGAACGGCACCACATTGCCTAAGAACTCCATGAGTCGCTGTACACCCATATCCTTATGCGCATCGACGCAGAACACGGGGAAGATGCTGCGCGTGACGAGTCCCTTGCGGATACCCTCACGCATCTCGTCCTCGGTCAGCGTCTCAGTGTCGAAAAACTTCTCCATAAGCTGGTCGTCGTTCTCGGCAGCGGCCTCGACAAGTGCTTTGTGCAATTCCATGGCCTTATCCATTTCCTCAGCAGGAATCTCCTCACGCTTGGGCTCTCCACCATCGGGACCCCAAGAGAGTTTTTTCATGATGAGTACGTCGATCAGGCTGTGGAAGTTTGGACCCGTCTCCAACGGATACTGTATCTCCACGCACTTGCCGCCATAGATGTCCTTCATCTGCTCGATGATGTTGTCATAGTCGCACTTGTCTGAGTCGAGCTGGTTGATCAGGAAGATGACAGGTTTCTTCAGCTTTTCGGTATAACGGAAATTGTTCTGAGTGCCCACCTCGGGGCCGAACTGTCCGTTGATGAGGATCACGGCCTGGTCGGTGACATTGAGCGAAGTGATGGCTCCGCCGATGAAGTCGTCGCTGCCCGGACAGTCGATGATATTGAGTTTCTTGTTGTTCCACTCCACATGGAACACGGTGGGGAAGACGGAGTAACCATATTCAAGCTCTACAGGGAAGTAATCGCTCACAGTGTTCTTCCCTTCCACTGTACCACGCCGCTTGATGACGCCGGCTTCATAAAGCATACTCTCGGCAAGGGTGGTCTTGCCGCTTCCCGCACTGCCCAGCAGGGCAATGTTCTTGATTTCGTCTGTCTGATATACTCTCATATCAAAAGGGTTTAAAGTTGTTAGATATATGTCTCGGTCAAGGTAAACGGAGCACGCCCCGCTTATTTGCGGTTAAAGATAGGAAAAAAAACAATAGGTTGCAAATCAAACTACTATTTAAGTACTGTTTTTTAAAACTTATTAGTAATTTTGCAGTCGTTAATAACCAATAGAGTATCATGGCGGGACTATATGTTCACATTCCTTTCTGTGCCTCGCGGTGCATCTACTGCGGCTTCTACTCCACGACGCTGCTGGAGTTGCGGTCGCGCTATGTCGATGCATTGTGCCGTGAGATCAGCCTGCAAAAGACCCATCCGCCCATAGGGACGATCTATCTCGGTGGCGGCACACCCAGCCAGCTGAGTCACGACGACCTGCTCCGGCTGTTCACCTATATATATAAGGTGTACCCCGTTGCCGACAATGCGGAGGTGACCATGGAGTGCAACCCCGACGACATCCGCCCTTCGATGTTCCGCGACCTGCCCGTCAATCGGGTGAGCATGGGTGCTCAGACCTTCGACGAAGACCGTCTGCACCTGCTCCACCGCCGCCACACGGCAGAGGAGGTGGACCGCACCTTTGGCATCCTGCGCACTGACGGCATCTGCAACATCAGCCTCGACCTGATGTTCGGCTTCCCGAATGAGACGATGGACGACTGGCAACACGACATCGACCACGCTCTAAGCCTACAGCCAGAGCATATCTCTGCCTACGGACTGATGTACGAGGAGGGAACGCCACTCTACCGGATGCTGGAACAGGGCAAGGTCCGCGAGATCGACGAGGAACTGAGCATCAGCATGTATGACACGCTCATTGACCGTCTCACGGCGGCAGGCTACGAGCACTACGAGATCAGCAACTTTGCCAAACTGTCAGACGACGACAAAGCCCGGCACCGACTCTCGTCCTATCGCAGCCGCCACAACAGCAGCTACTGGCACGACATCCCGTACATCGGACTCGGCGCGGCGGCCCACAGCTACGACGGTCATTCCCGCCACTGGGCCGTCGCCGATCTCAAGCAGTACATCACGAGCATCGAGTCCGGCCGTTTGCCCTACACCGAGGAGTCCATCGACGAGAGCACACACTACGACGATCTCATCACCACGGCTCTGCGCACGCGGGAGGGTCTCGACCTTGACAAGCTCTCGCCTCCCTACCGCTCCTATCTCCTCGCCCAAGCCCAGCCTTATCTCGACAAGCAGATGCTGGCCATCACCGGCCATCACATCCATCTCACCCGCCAGGGCATCCTGCTGAGCAACACGGTCATGAGCGACCTGATGCACGTGTAGGGGGAGCCTCACCCCCTGCCCCCTCTCCATTCATCACTCATCATTCATCATTCAATAATGAAACTAAAAGGCTTTGCGGCAGCTCTGTTAGCCGCCATCTTCTACGGTACCAACCCATTGGGTACCCTGCAACTCTATGCTGACAGGATGAACCCCTCGTCGGTACTCGTCTACCGTTATGCTTTCGCCACCCTGATGTTTCTCATCTGGATGGCCGCCAAACGTGAGGTACCGACCATCAAGTGGGGCACAGCCATCCGTTTGGCCATCCTCGGCACGCTGATGTCGATGTCCTCCGCCACGCTATACCTGAGCTTCCGCTATATGGATGCCGGTGTGGCGAGCACGATTCTCTTCAGCTATCCGATCATGGTGGCCGTGCTGATGGTCGTCTTCTACCACGAGCACATGACATGGAGCACCACGCTGTGCATCCTTATGGCCGTCAGCGGCATCGCCCTACTCTATCACGGCAAGGGCGGCGTGACGCTCAGTACGGTCGGCGTGTCACTCGTCATCCTCTCCTCACTGCTCTACGCCTTCTACATCATCGGCGTCAACCAAACCCACACGAAGCTCTCACCCGTGAAACTCACCTTCTGGATCGTCTTCTTCGGCTTCATCGCCCTGCTCGTCTACACCTTATTTATCGGTGAGCCCCTCGAACCGCTGCGTACACCGCTGGAATGGGCGTCGGCCCTTCAGCTCGCTCTGCTCCCTACCGTGTTGAGTCTCTACTTCATCAACATTGCCATCGAGCATATCGGCAGCACGCCGACCGCCGTCATGGGAGCCGTGGAGCCCGTCACCGCCGTGTGCATCGGCGTGTTCATCTTTGGAGAGAGCTTCACGTTGCGCCTGGTCATCGGCATCGTCCTCATCCTCTCCGCCGTCATCCTCTTGGTGCTCTCAAGAGGGAAGGGAACTGCAAAATAGGAAAAAGAGACAAGCATATATTGCATTTATGTTACAAACAGAACAAATATTGTCAATATAGTAGAGACTCTACTGACAACATTTGACCTGCGTCAAGAGATTGACTGACAACATTTGACCCACGTCAAAATGCGCCCTCAAAAAGCGATTTTCCACGCTTTTTCGTTGCGAGTATGGAGAAATGGTCGTAACTTTGCAGTGTCATAAGATGAAAACAAGATAAAGGTTTAAGATAAACAGGTATCAAGATACAGGATAACATAGGTATCAGTCAGGTATTAAGATACAGGATAACAGCAAAAGAATGGGAACCGTGAGGCTCCCGACACGAGAGTTAGTTAACAGATTGTGTAACCTTTTAAGTAAGAAAGGAAAAAAAGATGAAAAAGTTTATGGATAACATTAAGATGACTTTGAAGAAAGTTTGGGAGAATTACTTGGAGTGCATGAACGCTTACGGAGATGCCCTGATGAAGGGCGGATCCTACGGCTGCGCCTAATCAAGGATCTCCACAGTAAAAAGAGAAAGCCTCTCTGGCTTCACACCACAAAGCTGATGCGAAGCTATGAGTGATCATAAGATACCCCAAGGGTTCACGCAAGTGAATCCTTGGGGTATTTTCGTTTCCAAGCGTCCTTGTGTATTTTCGTTTCCTGTAGTTCCGTTCGGCGAGTTATAACGGCTCAGTATGAAAAAGGTGGGGATTATTTTGTTAATTCATAAAAATTTCTTTCCTTTGCCTTATGGAAGAAAATTATCTA